>ERZ795048.714-NODE-714-length-34050-cov-384.247301_pt1 | contig 34050 bp, 26 predicted proteins | sample MGYA00375132_ERZ795048 | MGnify/ENA primary metagenome ERZ795048 (study PRJEB30177, sample SAMN05720225) | activated sludge metagenome | isolation source: Anaerobic digester | place: Hong Kong | collected 2014-12-17 ... | reverse complement strand
TCTTCAAGCTTCGAAGCAAAAGAAAATGCTACGCAAAGCATCATAATTGAATCTACTCGAAGTCGAGATGAAGGAGACCGAGAACGCTTCCCTTTGAGTTAGATTTGGATTTGATTATCTGCATGTCAACCAGTGGTTCTTGAGAAGGACGTAACGCATCATAATTGAATCTATTCGAGCGGGAGCTGATACATGGAAATAAATCTACTCGAAGTCGAGATGAAGGAGACCAAGAACGCTTCCCTTTGAGTTAGATTTGGATTTGATTATCTGCATGTCAACCAGTGGTTCTTGAGAAGGATGGTAGGCGATGAAGAAATAAGCTATAATCAACTCGAAACTTATACTTGCATTTAGAACATCTGGAAAGTCTCCTTTCTTTGTTTTTTCTGTTCGAAACGTTTGAGTATTTGCTCCATAAAATGACAGGATTCGAAGCTCCCTCGAAAGAGTAGTTTACTGAAGAAGCGAAGTGAGAGAAGATTTTTCTCTACCTTGTCAGAAAGGAAGCATATGTTCTCTTTTTTACTCGTCATTATTTACGTGGCCTTTGTCAGTCTGGGCTTACGGGATTCTCTGCTGGGCTCTGCCTGGCCAGTGATGGGGAAAGCGTTCGCAGTTCCTCTATCTTTTGCAGGCATTGTTTCAATGATCATTGCCGGCGGAGCGATCCTTTCAAGCCTCCTGTCAGATCGGTTGAATCGAAAACTTGGCACGGGCCTCGTAACGTCGCTCAGCGTGGGTATGACGGCAGTTGCTCTCATTGGATTCTCGGTTGCGAATTCATTTGCAACTATCTGTTTGTGGGCTATACCCTTCGGCCTCGGTGCCGGTGCCGTCGATGCCGCACTGAACAATTACGTTGCCTTGCACTTTGCCTCCTGACATATGAGCCGGCTTCACTGTTTCTGGGGAGTTGGGGCTTTCATAAGCCCTTATATAATGAGTTATTTTCTTGGAACACAACTGAGATAGCATAGAGGACACGGAGCGGTGTCTGTTATCCAGATTGTGTTGACCTTGGTTCTCTTCAGTGGCCTTTGCCTCTGGAGAAGTGGTAAGAGTGAAAGAGATGGAGAAAGTAAAACCTCTTCGAAGTTTTTGAGCGTTGGCAAAGCGCTTAGGATAAGAGGTGTTCTGTTTGTTCTCATTGCATTTTTCGTATACTGCAGACCAGAAACAACTGCTGGACTATGGGCGAGCAGTTATCTCGTCGAGTACCAAGGAGTGGATGTTGAGACCGAAGCGATCTTTTCATCGCTCTTCAGTCCGGGAATTACTGTTGGCAGGTTCTTGAATGGTTTCATCGTCGACAGGTTCGGGGATAAAAGAGTGATTCGCTATGGGATCTCAACATTGACTGTGGGAGCTATTCTTGTGGGCATTCCCTTCAAGTCCGAGATCTTCGCCTTGGCGGGCTTGATTGTAATAGGACTGAGTTGCGCCAATCTGTCAGTAATTCACGCAACTCCATCGAATTTTGGAAGGGAGAACTCGCAAGCAATTATTGGAATTCAGAAAGTCAGCACTTATGTCGGCACAACTTTCATGCCCCCTCTGTTTGGCCTGATTGCAAACGGCGTGAACATTGGGCTGTATCCCGTATATCTTGCGGTTCTTGCAGTCTTGATGCCGACCATAACCGAAACCCTTAACCTATCCATTGGGTAGTAATGAATGGCTTACGAGGTGTACAATGCTTGGAGCGATTACCGGAGATGTAGTTGGATCGAGATTTGAATTCAATAACCACCGTGACAAGAATTTCGAACTCTTCACAGAAGATTGCTTTGCAACAGATGACAGCATAATGACCCTAGCCGTCGCAAAGGCAATAATGGAGACCGAAAAAAGTATAAACAAATCGGGGATAAAGAGCAGGGCAGACAGCGATTATCTCTCGCTGCTGCGAATGCTGGCCATAAAATACATGCAGGAAATAGGCAGAGACTACCCGAACTGCGGTTACGGTGGAATGTTTGGCAGATGGGTCTTTAGCGATTGTCCAGAACCATATAACAGTTTTGGAAACGGAGCCGCCATGCGGATCAGTCCAGTCGGTTTCGTTGCAGAGACAGAGGAAGAGGTTATCAGCCTCTCCGGTGCGGTAACTTCTGTCACTCACAATCACAGGGAAGGGATCAAAGGTGCCGAAGCTACAGTCATGGCCATCTTCCTTGCGCGCCATGGCCTTTCGAAGAGAGAAATTCGAAGCAGGATATCCGAGGACTACTATCCCCTTAACTTCAAGATCGATGAAATAAGGGACACATATGAATTCAGTGAGACCTGCCAGGAAACCGTCCCTCAGGCTATCGAATGTTTTCTTGAATCAGTCTCCTTCGAAGATGCAGTCCGGATTGCTGTATCTCTGGGCGGAGACAGCGACACCATTGCGGCAATAACCGGGGCCATAGCCCAGGCTTACTATGGCGTTCCTGACTGGATACGCCTCAAAACTCTTTCTTACCTGGACAGGAGACTTCGCTTCATCTACGACGAATGGGAGGCCTTTCTCGATAGATTGGGCATAGTCTTTTAGTTCTTCAGGCAGCCATAAAGCCTTTCTATGTGATAATTTCACCTAACTCTTGCCCTGCCTCGAGGCTTTCCCCCTCACATAAGAGTTACAGCGAGTAACGGTATTTGCCACTTCATGAAGAATCTTCCAAAGCTTCGTCAATGAGTTTTTTGTATATATGTATTATCATAATAAAAACCACGATACCGGGGATTTAAGGTCGATAAACGGCTTCTCCTCCTTCTTAAGAACTCTATTTGACTTTGGAACCGTCTGTGAAAAACTCTATAATCATATTAATAGTCACAAACCTGTAAAGGAGGGGTGTTTATGAAAAGAGTTCTAGTAATTCTCATTGTTGTTTTCCTAGTGACATCGACTGTGATGTTCGCAGCGGATATCAAGAGAGGGGGTACGCTCAGGATTACCTCGATGAAACAGGGGATTCTGATAGAGAACTTCAATCCCTTCTCGCCGAATTCCAATGAAATGGCGATTGGAGGTTTCTACGAAACTCTCATTTACTTCAACCCGATGACGGGAAAGATCATGAACTGGCTAGCAGAGAGCTATGAGTGGTCTGACGATCTCCTGGAGTTGACCTTCAATCTGAGAGAAGGTGTTGAATGGAATGACGGAACACCTTTTACCGAGAAGGATGTACTCTTCACCGTAAACCTTGGAAAGAATAACAAGGCACTTGACGTCGCAAGCCTGTGGTCGACAGGCGTTGTTGGAGTCCGGTCAGACAAGCCGATGACCGTTACTTTCACCTTTTCCGATGTCAACACGACCATCATTCAGAGATTCTCCAGCGTCTTCATTGTCCCCGAACACATCTGGTCGAAAGTCGATGACCCTCTGACCTGGATAGGTGAGGGAATTCCTGTGGGCACCGGACCATTCGTTCTCAAGGAAGGCTCGTTCAGCGAGCAGTCCTTCAGCGTGGTAAGAAATCCGAATTACTGGCAGATAGGGGAAGACGGAAAGCCTCTCCCCTATATCGACGAAGTCTTGACACTCACAACTACAAACGAGCAGGTCCCTCTCAGACTTGCCAGAGGCGAGTTCGACTGGGCAGGCTACTTCGTTGCAAACATAGACGAGGTCTTTGTAAAGGCCGATCCAGAGCACTTCAAGTACTGGCTGCCTGAGGGAAACCTGGTATTTCTAAACCTCAACAACCTCAAGTGGCCCTTCGACAACTACAACATGAGAGCGGCGATTGCGGCCGCGATCGATCCAGTCGAGATAACCAGAATAATGGCTAGCGGCGCCGTTCCCGCTTCTCTGGCCGGCGTCAAGGCGAGTTATCTAAGGCTTGCCGAGAAGGGTTTAAACGAATACGGAATTGAATACGACCCCGATTATGCAAGATACCTTATCGAGAAGGAAGGTTATAAGCTGAACAGGAACGGAATCTACGAGAAGGACGGTAAGTCGCTATCGTTGAATCTGTACGTGCCAACGGGATGGACCGACTGGATAATGGGTGCCGAGGAAGTATCCAGGCAGCTGAAGGAGATCGGAATAGAGGCCATCGTCACTTTGGCAGCGTGGCCTTCTCCCTACAAAGACATGATGTACAACGGCAACTACGAGATGCTGTTCGGCATAGCCGTGACAGGAACCAGCCCATACTACCAGTTCGACAACTGGGTTCATTCCAAACACTGGGCGCCGATCGGCGAAAATGCCGGGAACTACTACGGGATGAGATATAAGAACGAGAGAATCGACGAACTCCTGGATAGCTACAAGAGGCTTACCGATCCCGAAGCCCAGGACGCCGTAATGGAAGAGGTATTGACAATCTTCTTGAGAGATCTTCCATCCGTTCCCATGTTCTTTAATCCCGTATGGTTCGAGTACAGTACAAGGAACTTTGTCGGCTGGCCCAACGCCGAAAATCCGTACGCGGAACCGAGACCGACCGGAATGGACAAGATGCCCATTCTGCTTTCTATACATCTGCGTTAATCAACTGATATTTCCCGCAGGCTTAACTGCCTGCGGGTTTTGTTAAAAACCACGAGAGGGGGTAAGAAAGGCTTTCTTTCTGCATGGAAAGAGCTCTTTCTGAACAGCATTGGCTTACTTCGCTAGAAAAATCGGTTTGCTGCTATTTGCTTTGTTCGTGGCAGTCACTCTGAATTTCTTCATACCGAGAATGATGCCCGGTGATCCCGCACAGGATTTGATGGACAAGATGCAGGGCATTCCCCTTGAATCGCTCGAAGCTATAAAGGCCGCCTTCGGTGTAGATTCGACCGATCCTCTCCTGCTCCAGTACGGAAAGTACCTGCTGAACCTTATCAAAGGTGATCTTGGAATCTCTATTTCAAGATTCCCGACACCTGTCGGGCGGGTTCTCCAGGTTGCCGTTCCCTGGACCGTTGGTCTCATGGGTACGGCAACGATTATCAGCTTTTTTCTTGGCACGATAATTGGAATAGGCGTTGCATGGAAACGCAATACGAAGTTGGCTTCTTTCACCGTGGGGCTCTTTATTTTCGTACGTTCCTTTCCATATTTCTGGCTTGGTTTATTGCTGATCTACTTTCTAGCTTTCAGAATTCCCATCTTTCCTCTCGGAAATGCCTATACTCCGCAACTGGAAAGAGGCACTCTTGAGTTTTTCCTTTCGGTCGTCAAGCATGCGATTCTTCCAGCATTGACCATAGTCATCTCTTCGATGGGAGCATGGATTCTGACCATGAGAAACAATATGATAAACGTTCTTGCGGAGGACTACATAACAGTCGCCGAGGCAAAGGGACTTCCTCTGAGAAGAATCAAGACTCTGTACGCGGCGAAAAACGCTATACTCCCTTCGATCACGGGCTTTGCAATGTCTCTTGGCTTCGTTGTAGGAGGGGGCCTACTCACTGAAATGGTCTTTTCTTACCCGGGAGTTGGTCTGATGTTGTATCAGGCCGTTCAAAGCAAAGACTATCCTCTTATGCAGGCCATTTTTCTCTTCATTTCGGTGGCCGTTTTAGTTGCGAACTTCATTGCAGATATCGCGGTCCTCATACTAGACCCGCGCGTCAGGGACGGTGGCAAGTGATGTTCAGAGATGTCTTTTCGCTTTTCATCGAAAATCGTAAGGCACTGATCGGGCTGATAATCCTGGCTTTCTTCTCTATCGTAGCGATATTTGCACCGCTGATCGCGCCTTACGATCCAAAGACAAACAAGGTTGAAGTTCTGAGCATAGTCGAAGAGGAAATTGGAAGAACAAAGACGGTCGAGAGGGAGGAGATCGACGAATTTACCGAAAAAAGAGTATACACGCAGTCTATAACAACTACCTACGAAAAAGTCACCACAAAACTTCCGCTCAATGCCAAACCTTCACGAAACCACTTGCTGGGAACGACACGGGCAGGACAGGACCTCTTCTCCCAAATGGTCTATGGAACAAGAATCACACTTGCAGTCGGGCTCATTACCGGACTTTTCACAACGCTCCTAGCCCTTACCCTGGCTCTCGTGGCAGGGTATTTCGGCGGCATAGTGGATGATATAATCTCCCTTTTCACGAACGTATTCCTTGTTATCCCGAGCCTGCCTTTGATGATAGTGATCGCCGCTTACATAACCGTGAAGGGAGTCATCCCCATAGTCTTGATTCTGGGGCTCACCAGCTGGCCATGGCCTACGAGGGTACTTCGTTCCCAGGTTGTGAGTCTCAAAAACCGTGATTTCGTGAGAGTATCCAGGATTCTTGGCGAAAGACCCCTGTACATAGTCTTCAGGGAAATACTCCCGAACATGATCTCGCTAGTTATGGCCTCTTTCTTCACATCCACTATGGCGGCAATCATGGGTGAAGCGACTCTAGAGTTCCTGGGGTTGGGCAACGTATCGGTGGTAAGCTGGGGAACGATTCTGTACTGGGCTCAGAACAGCGGGGCGCTCTTATCCGGCGCGTGGTGGTGGTTCCTCCCTCCCGGTATCTGCATAGCCTTGATCGGTACTTCCTTCGCCCTTATGAACTTCGCCATAGACGAGATCTCCAATCCGAAATTGAGGAAGAGATGATTTGATGAATAGACAAGAGAGCGAACAGCTACTCCAGTGCAGAAATCTTGTGGCCGGCTACAGGATCAAAAGCGGTTTTGTTCATGCCGTTGACGATGTCTCTTTCGATCTCGAGCGGGGAGGCTTTCTCGGTATCGCGGGTGAGTCTGGGTGTGGAAAGTCTACTCTTGCCTTCGCAATTATGAGGCTTCTGAAGGACAATGCCACGATTGAAAACGGCAGTTTGTTCTTCAAGGGAACCGACCTCGTTGGACTTAGGGAAGAGGAGATGAAGAAAATCCGTTGGGTCGATATCTCGATGGCCTTTCAGTCGGCGATGAATGCCCTAAACCCCGTTCTTTCAATCGGAGAGCAGCTCACAGATGTCATCCATGCCCACGGTGAAGTTAGACAGAGCGAAGCGCGTGATAGAGCAATAGAGGCTCTAAAGCTCGTAGATATTCCTCGTGACAGGTTCAATTCCTATCCTCATCAGCTTTCGGGAGGAATGAAGCAAAGGGTGATGATAGCGATGGCCTTGATCCTCAATCCCGACCTGATAATAATGGACGAACCCACAACGGCACTGGATGTAGTTGTACAAAGGACCATAATCGAAAAGATACAGGAGCTGAGAAAGTCCCTGGGATTCTCTGTGATATTCATAACGCATGATCTCTCTTTGCTTGTGGAAATCAGCGACACTCTCGCAATAATGTACGCAGGCAAGATAGTGGAGTACGGCAACTCCGATGAGTTGTTCAACATGCCGCTCCACCCCTACACAATAGGACTCATGAACTCCTTTCCATCCCTCACTGGCAAGATTACCAGAATGGGCGGGATAGAGGGAAAACCGCCCGACCTTCTAAATCCGCCTGAAGGTTGCAGGTTCCATCCACGCTGCCCTCATGCAATGGACATTTGCGAAAAGTCCTGCCCGGCTCTTCAAAAAGTGGACCCTCGGCACAGTGTAGCGTGTTTCCTGCACAAAGGAGCTGAAAACCTGTGAGCGGCGACATTCTGGTCCTCGAGGGAGTAAGAAAACACTTTCCCGTGAACTCACTGAGGAGACACGGCAAATTTGTTCACGCAATGGACGACATATCGTTCTCTCTGAGAAGCGGCGAAGTCCTGGCGATTGTCGGAGAGTCCGGCAGTGGAAAGACCACGACGGCTAACGTGATATCACGTATATACAGACAAACAGAGGGGAGCGTAGTTTTCGAAGGCAGAGAGCTGAGCGGCAAAATGACTCGCACAGAAGAACTCAAGTATCACAAAAGAGTTCAGATGATCTTTCAGGATCCATTCGGGGCGCTGAACCCGACGCGCACAATAGGTAGAATCATGGAACGGCCCTTCGTTATTCACAGGATTGCCGAAGACAGGAAGGCCGTCAGTGAAAAGGTCGACAGCACATTGACACAGGTAGGCCTTGAACCCCCCGATCAGTTCAAGAGGAAGTTCCCCCACGAGCTCTCCGGTGGACAGAGGCAGAGGGTCAACATAGCCCGTGCCTTTGCCGTCGAACCGGACCTTATACTGGCCGACGAGCCGACCTCAATGCTGGATGTGTCAAACAGGATGAGCATAATGAATATGATGCTAAGTCTCAAAGAAAGCCATGGAGTTTCATTCATATACATCACTCACGATTTGGCAGGCGCCAGATACATGAGCGACAGGATAATCGTCATGTATGCGGGAATGATCATGGAAATCGGTCCTGCAGAAGAGATAATTACGAACTCTTTCCACCCTTACACAAAGCTTCTTAAATCGGCGGCACCGGCCCCAGAAACGGGTCTAAAACGAAAACCGCTCATTACGGGAGGAGATATACCCTCTCTGATCGATCCGCCGAACGGCTGTCGCTTCCACCCACGATGCCCCTTCGCCAAAGAGGTTTGTTCACTCGAGATACCCCCTATGAAGAAGATCGGAGATGACCACTACGCTCGATGCGTTCTTTAACTTCATAGACGCCTGATCGGGATTTGTAGCCACATTTCAACCAATCCTTCTCGAGAAAAACGGTGTTGCAAATCCGAAAAGCCTTTATATGAAGTTGTGGTTCTGCTCTCGTGCTTGTTCACACCTTAGTTTTGTGGAGGCGCTCTCTGAAATGAAAAAGAATGCCGGAGTTCTGTACGATCGAGATGTTGTTTCCGCCTGTGTGCAGATAATTGAATCGGGATTCACTTTCGAATCGAACTGAGTTGGCCTTCCGAAGGCGGAGCAGCTTCAAGCCACTGTCCAAAACGAGACTTACCGTTCTACATCTAGCAAGCCCTGACCAGCAGAACCACAATTAAGCTTTCTAGGTGAGTCCTTGTTCTTGAGTTGTATCAGAGGAGAGTCTGTCGCCCTCGTGATATGTCACTGCATCAAGACGGTGCAATCCGTAAGTGGATCGGGATTCTCTTGATTAGGGACTTTCTTCCAAAAAATCAGATCACCATCTGTACGATCTGATGAATCTACGCATCATCATTAGTTCAAGAATACAGGCTTTTCATTTCGCCTAAGCGTTCTTTCCGTCCATCATTTGAATAAACAACCTGGCGATATTCGGGTCGAATTGCTTTCCGGCGTCTTCTCTTATCACCTTTAACGCAGCTTCCCTCTTTTCTTCTAACGTGCCCTCCACCCTGTTCATTACGCGATCGTAGGCTCCCGCTATGGATATTATCCGTGATATCAGAGGTATTTGCTCACCCTTAAGACCTCTCGGATAGCCGCTTCCATCCCACCTTTCGTGATGGCTGTAAGTGTACTCGGCAATGTCTAAGGTTTCGTCGAAGAGATTCAAAATTCGATAACCAACAATGGAGTGTTGCTTTATCTTCTCTCTTTCTTCCTCTGTCAAAGCCGTGTAAGTATCCTTAGAAAGGATGCTTTCGTCGAGTACGATCTTACCTATGTCATGCAAATATCCGGCTCTTTTCAGGACGTTTATCTGCGACTGAGAGAGCTTCATGGCAGAGCCGATCTCCCCACACAATTCGCTTACGGCAATAGAGTGCTGTTTTTCCATAGGATACTTTGTGTGAAGAGTATCGATAATCGAGTCAATTAACTGCCTGTTCAAAGATTTTCGGTGTATCGTCTTGTCTTTGTACATGAAGCTCTCAGCGTTGGCCATTATTTCATTCAGTGACTGATCGGCTCGGGTCTTAGTATCAAAGCCAAGTGAAATGCTGCATTTAACTGCTTGGACACGGGCATCGGAGAAGCCTTCTTTGATTCTTGAAGCAATACTTTCAGTTTCCTTTTCGCTCGTTCCCGGAAGAATAACGACAAACTCATCGCCACCCACACGTGCTATTAGATCTCTCTCTCTGCACGATTCTAAAAGGATTCTGGCTGACTCTTTTATTAACTCGTCTCCCGCCGCATGGCCGAAGACATCATTTGTCATCTTCAAGCCGTTAATGTCTGCAACGATTACGGATATGGGAAGGTTCTCTTCAACATCGACTGCTTTCTGAATCTGAGCCAAACTGCTTCTGTTGAGAAGGCCGGTTAGAACATCGTGAGAGCTAAGGTATTTGATTTCCTCCTCTCTCTTTTTGCGCTCGGTGATGTCCGAAAAAGTGATGACACCGCCAACGACTTCTCCGTTTCTCATTTGAGGATAGGAACGATACTCAACGTCAAAAGACGAGCCATCGGCTTTCCAAAAGACCTCGTCATCCGCCTGGAACCCTCTCCCATGTTTGATAGACCTAACAATCCTGCATTCTTCAATCGGGAATTTCGTTCCATCTCGCCGGCTGTGGTGAATCAACCGATGAACGTTCTTTCCGAGAATATCTTCTGGACCACTGAATCCCAACAGCTTTACGGAGCTCGCATTGCAGAATGTGCAGTCACCATTCAGATCTATACCATATATCCCTTCTGCCGTGGAGTCAAGCAGAAGCTGTAGCTCATTCTTGCTTTCTTTCAATTCCTCATTTGCCCTCTGCAGTTGCCTGGTTCTTTCTATCACACTCTCTTCAAGGTTATTGATCAAGAACTGTAGTTTGTCTGCAACTCTGTTCAGGCTTTCAGAAATCATCCCGATTTCATCACTTCTTACAACCTCTACTCGTTTAGACAGATCACCTTTAGACAAGGCAGTTGAAACCTCAATCAGATTGTCTAGAGGCTTCATCAATTTTCTCGCTAAAATATGGTATATGATTAGTAAGAGCACTAAGGCAACCACAACGATAATCACGGTCAGATGGATACTGTCTATCACGTCCTTCATATAGAAGGCCTCAGGAATTGCGGACATCACAACCCATGTAGCATTGAGTATTTCGATCTCCCGCATGTTAATGAACAGCTTTTCCTCTTCACCTCTGTAGAATAAAGGTGATTCCCGGTTTGTAGTGGACTGAATGAAAGCCTTCTCAATATCGGGAAAGCCGATATCGTCAACGGTTCGCTGGCTGAAAGAGCCATCTGGAAGGACTGTGAAGTTATCAACACCCATAGAGTTCGCTATTAGAGAGCCCGTTTCCTTGTCGGCAACTATTGCGTAGCCTGAGTAGTCTCGAACAGCATCTGCAAGGAATCTACCAATGTCAGAAAGAAGGATATGTGTCCCCATTACGCCTTGAAGACTTCCACTGGCATCATAAACTGGCAACGAGAAGGAGACTGTAAGGTCATCCATCACGAAGTGCTTGTATAAAGGAGATAACGCCGGCCCTCCAGATTCCTCGGCGGCCTTATACCAGGCGCGTGTACGTGGGTCGAACTTACCGGCTTGGACGACCCTCTCCCCTGCGGTCAGATCCTCATTAACCGAGTAGTACCATGAGTTGCCTCCCGTAGAGGCGTCATTTCGCATTATTTCAATGACTCCCTTTTCATTTCTGCGGGCTCCATAATACTCCCCGTTTGCCGTACCGTAACTAAAACTATATATATGAGGGCTTTGAGCGCTCAACACTCCCACAAAGAACTTCTCTCTGAGCTTTTCATTTGACAAATCGAGAATTCCATATTCGATAACCTTGTGGTTGACTTCGTTCACACTGTGAGGTATATGCATAAACGAGGAGACTTGATTGTAGATGTTTTCCCCCAGGTTTTCGACTATTCTTTCAGCCTCTTTTTCAGCCGAGGATAGCCATCTCGAAATGATCAGGTATCCTATAACGATTGTCGAAAAGAGCAGTATTGAAACAGACACGATAGTAATGATACTCTTTATTGAAATGCTCTTCTTTCTCAGGCTCATATGCCTCACCTTGATAATTGTAATTGTCGACTAAGTATAAATGATAACCGAAATCATTTAAGCTACTTTTAACAGAATCCACTAGTCATTCCTACAACCTAAGCTAACCCAGGAGTATTCACTTCATTATACAAGTATCACAAAAGGCCAAAACCTGAACTCTACGAGTTGCACACAGGATGTTCTCTCTTGAACAAACACGACATTCTTACGATTCAAACTCATGACGAAATAATTGCCAGTGATTACTGTGCCTTCAATAGTAGTCGCTTCTATACATTAGACAACACATCCGAAGACACTTAAAAATAATTATTACATATAATTGCAATGCTTCGTCATATTACGCATCAAATTGAGTCATGCAACTTCATGCCATAGCAATATCGCAGCTCGTAATTGAATCATCCAAAGGGTGAAACAAGATCCTTAACCTCGGATTTTGCATGATGCTAGCTGGAGTATAGTATCAACTCTCTTCAACAAAACCGGGATGTGAGTCGAGAACTGTTACCACTGTAATTCGATCCGGGTCAAACATCACAGCTGTTCCACGTTGTGAAATCGAAGGGGATGGGATATTCAATACTGAGCAAACTCGTATTTCCGTCGAAGGAATTATCTCTTGCTATAGCTTTCGAGAAATTCGATAGCTATCCCTTCATTCTAAGGCCTAGCGATGAGATAGCCCTGTATCTTATCGCAGCCGCAACTCAGAAGAAACTGCCTCTGCTTTTCATTTCCCGCGCCTTCGGCCGAAACAAAATGTCCAGGCTTGTGCGTCATAGAAATTATGTCGGTTGTTATGGTCTCTTCCGCTTCTGCATTGGTTTGTCGACAAAGAGAACTCATCGGTCTTCGGCATACTGAGATCAAGAATCACCATATATCTCGATGCTCATCGATCTGCTGCATCGTTCTATTTTCTTAGACGCTGTAAGGACATCGTTTCCTTTCAACATTTTCTCGAGGTCTGAAGCCGAATATTCAGCAATGGGATTTTTGCAGGCACTTCAATCCCCCCTAACAAATGAAGCTTTCTCCTTCAATGGAGACGCCCAATCTCCTCCAGCAGTCTTCTGAGCAAAAGGGTGAATTTCTTCTTGAGAGCCGGTATCTCCTTCTCCTCTCCCTTTTCAACTGCCAGAGTCTTTTGAAACGCTACAAATACTTCATAAAGCTCTTTTGCGCCCATACTGTCGAAAGTGTTCTTTACCTTGTAAACATTCCCGACCGCATCCGAGAGCCTTTCTTCTCTCATAGCTAGATTTACTTCAAAAGAAGAACATAGATTCCACTCTTGCATTACTGAAGAGCATTCTTCTTTCCCTTTTGCATGAAATACCTTCTTCCAACAAACCAAAACAAAAAATGGTCCCGGAGGGACAAGCTCCGAGACCTAGTTGGATGTAATAGTGAGGTGTTACGAGGTGAATCCGTGCTTTCAGGATTACGTGAACCTGAATACATTGGGCGCTCAACTATCTAAATGGTCGAGCCCCACACATCTATTATGAACCAGACTCACTCGATAATCCTAGTCTTTTCTCAACTCCCTCCAGGAAACTCCCAGGCGGTCCAATTATAAACCCGCTGTACTAATGATCCTGATCTTAAATCCTTCATTGAGGAAGGAGGGCGACGTAGTGGCGGGGGGTGTCTTTTAGGTCGAAGAACAATGCATAAGACGCAATGCACCGGAAAGCATCGGCTGTCGCAATGCCGCCTTCAGCAGAAGAGGAAGACCATTCGCGAGGTGTTTCAAAAAAGCTTCCTGCAGTTCGACGCAAATGCCATCTAATCGCTGAAAATTAAGAAAGAAGCTTAAAGAAACGGTGCCACGCGAAGAAACTACGTCGGGCGTTGGTTGAAAAGTTGTCGCCTTTTGGCGACAAAGATCGTCAGTTATCAGATCTTTTCTAGTGAGTGAAAGAAATTCCACGCTCTTTTCACGCTATCTGGTTTACATTCGAAATGGAGGTGATCATATGAAGTTACTTCTGACTTTAATGATTGTCGTTACCGGCACTCTTTGCCTTGCGAAGGGAAATTACACATTGCACTCGGAGATTCAGTACAAATCTCACGAGGAGAGTCTTCTCAACTGTCTAGATATATACACACCCGATGAATTAGAAAGCAAGACCGGTGAAATCCCGGTAATGATAATGATTCACGGTGGTGCCTGGAGAACCGGAGATAAGTCTAATAAGAATGTCACTGTGAATAAAGTTCCATACTTCATCTCTAACAACTGGATCTTTGTGAGTATAAACTACAGACTATCACCTGAAGTGAAACACCCGGCACACGTCGAAGATGTAGCCGCTGCTATTGCCTGGGTCAGGGAAAATATATCTTCTTATGGAGGAAATGCCGATAAAATCTTCATCATGGGCCACTCTGCAGGAGCGCATCTTGCGGCTCTCGTTTCTACTGATGAGAGCTATCTGGCGAGATATGGAATCGGACTAGATGCTATTAAGGGAGTTGTACTACTTGACGGGGCCGGCTACGATATTTGCGCGAGCATGGAGAAGTATGGTACAGGGATCATCGCGACCTCGATGTATCTCAACGCTTTTGGTCAGGAAGAAGAGTCATGGTACGATGCTTCGCCAATCAATCATGTTGCTCCAGGAAAATCAATTCCTCCTTTCCTGATAGTTTATGCCGGCGAACGAATAAAGTCAGAAGAAATTTCCAGTGACTTCGCTCTAAAACTCCGGCTTTCCGAAGTGCCTGTTCGCTTGTACCATGCCAAAGATAAAAATCACGCCGATGTGAATATCGATCTGGGATTAGTCCAAGATGATCTGACCATCGTAGTAGCAGACTTTCTGAACGATCTACTAAATTCTTCCGAGTGATAAGAACGATTGTTTGCTGTTAGTAAAAGTACGAAAAAAGAGCTTTTAGAGTTCACTTCTCTTCAGTCTCGTCTCTCTTCTCTTCTCGCGCTCTTCTCGTAGAGAAGCTCTTAACGCTCTTACCAGAACCTGATCCACACCTCAAACGCGTTAGTGGAGAAATTCTCCGTAAGATTTTTTTTGGGACTCCATTTTTCACGAATGAGCGAGAAGATTAGAGAGAGAAAGGGAGAGAAGAGAGAGCTTGGGAGAGAGAAAGAGAGAGAGACTGAAGAGATGAGATCCCGTATAGGAGCATTACGGGATGACACTCCTACACGTCATCCTGACAATGCTCCTGGTCAGGATCCGGACGCGGTGCGAGGTCCACCGTTGAATGGTTCTCGGTTTTCCGAAAAGAACGTTTGCAAGTTCCAGATGCAAGTTACAAGTCGTAAGAGTAGAACAAGCGTACAGCGGCTCTCAAGACCTAGATGCTGAAACGGGTTCATGACGGAAAGAGCAGGGTATCGAGTGTAGGGTCTGGGGTGTCGAGAAGAGAAGAACTCACCGTCTAGGCATTTTCAAGTAATAATGCTGATACAGTTATCCAGCTTGCGCCTTCAGGAGGTCCCACACATTGTCATCCCGAACTTGTTTCGGGATCTTCATGTTGATCTTATCCAAGAACGAAGAACCTGGACGCGCAGCGTCGGAACGAAGAACTGCTCTTTATAGGGGCGGGTCCACGATTTGGGGAAGGACGGTTTTTCACGCGTACAGCGGGTCTTCGTTCTTTAGCGCACAGCGGTTCTTGAGAACGAGATCCCGTACAGGAGCATTACGGGATGACACTCCTAAACGTCATCCTGACAATGCTGGTCAGGATCTCTACCTTTCGCGAAAAATGGAACAGACAATAGGAGCCGGTCAGTCTCTATTTTCGCTCTAGACTTCTCGAGAGCGAAGCAAACCCTCGACAATGCATTTTTTCCGTTTTCTCTTTGGAGGAAATAGATGCTGAACTTGATTCAGAATCTCATGTTCATGGTTCCTGACATTGCCAGAACGAAGAACAGATACTTGCTCCGGAAAGAGCTCTCCTCGATGAACGGTGAACCATTCAACGACTAACTAACCTTTCTTGAACTGTCCAACCGTCAGCCTACCCACAATCTACAACTCATAAGGCTCTTGTGGATTTCTAGCCGTTTTTTAATGCGTATGCTTGAAAGGTTCTGATATCAGAATAGCAAGCAGAAGTAGTATGAAGATAGGGACACCATTTTTACATTGCAGCGATGCCACTCTTCGTTCAGCAAGAGATACTGTTCGTTAGACATGTTAGTGGAAAAATCCTCCGTAAGATCCGTTCTGCTACGATATGTACGAAAAACATCGTAATTATGCCCATCGATGAGAATATTGCTTTCAGTCGATCGTGGATACCCCAGAATTACTTTTTTACCCGATGAATAGAGATACTAAATGAGCAAGGATTTTGTATACTCAGAATACGTCATACATAATACGTATGATGACTTAGATTTCCGGAGGTAGATTAAGAAATGGCCAGGCGTAAATCCCTTTACGAGATCATATATTCACAGATAGAACAGAAAGTCCAGGAGATGGGTGATGGAACACAACTGCCATCAATAGAAAAGCTTTGTGAAGATTATGGAGCCAGCAGGACGGTGATAAGGGAAGTGATTACTGCTCTTGAAAAAGAGGGCTTAGTCGTTAGAAGGCAGGGGCTCGGGACATTCGTTGTTAAGGACAGCGGTCTGGTCCATACAGGGATCGAATATCTGAGAGGCTTGACTCGGATCATTTCGAGCTCGGGAAAGACACCCAATCTGATACACGACAGATTTAAAGAGGTCCTTGCTGATGGCGACCTAGCAGCGAAGCTGGAGATGAGGGAAAAGGAAACACTTGTCCTTACGGAAAGGGTGTACGCCGCAGACGGTATTCCTGCAATATTCGCAAAAACGTACATTGCTTCGGAAAGAATTCCCGGAGGCACAGAGGAATTACTCAAGACTCTCGGAGAAAGAAGGGCGAAGGAATTGGTTCTCTTTGATCTTCTGGAGGAGAAGTTCAAAGATCCAATTAGATATGCGATTGCGGAGATCGAATCTAGGCTCGTGAACGAAGAGCTTGCGGACCTGCTCGAAATGACTCCGGGCACTTCGATAGTGCTGCTCAAAGAAGTTCACCGGGATATAAACAACGTCCCGATGCTTTACTCGGAGGATTTCATAAATACGTCGGTCTTCAGAATACATGTTCTTAGAAAGAAGATTTGAGGTGACGCTTTGATGGAGGATTACAGAGAGCCAGTAGGATTAGAGGGAAGATTTCAGTATCACATTGAGTGCCGCACGGATTGACTCGGATCCTCCAAAACCCCTTGAGTCCAATACACTACCGACTTTCTTAAACTCTCTTGAGAAGTCGCTGCTGTCTCTTTCCAGAGCTTCAAAGGCTCTCAAAATAACCGCATCATCACTTCCAAGACCCCTTTCCAGCAGGAAGCGGATCGACGCCTCCATACTGTCTTCCCCGTGGAAGCTCTCACCAAGCCAGCCATCTTGTTTCTGGTTTTCGATTATCTTCTTAACACTGGTATCATCGAGGATTCCCGAATGAAGTACTCTCATATTCAGAGTATCCTGACTCTCTTCCAGGATTTCCTTTTGGACCCTGTATTTTATAGATGAACAGGCGTCTCCTTCGAGAAGAAAGGAAATCATTATCTCTCTTAGCATCTCTACCTCCGTTCATTGATGACGAAATGCCCTTCGGAATTCGATGGTGTTATGTACGAAATACTACACTTTACTCAGTTCGTATAGCAAGTATCGATAATTGAGATGAACGGTCAAAGGGGTTTCAGTCTGTTCTTCATCTCTTCCTTTCCTAGATTGACGCATGATAGTAAACCTGCCCTGAGGTGACTGAACAGGTATAATAAAGCTAATGATTGCAGTCTAGGATTGGTGATCTTTGAAGTGATTGAAAGCCTAGGTACGTATAGCTACTCGGCGTCCACGGAAGAGCTTCGAATCGGAGAGAAGATACAACATAAAGCAAAAAAGCGCATCTCGAAGAAAGGGTGAGCATATCAATGAACCTACTTCTCGAAAAACTCAAGGAAGTGCTGTTAGCCGTTCTTCCCATTACGGTGCTGGTTCTGGTGCTCAATTTCCTGTTTGTCTCGTTGAGTTGGTTTCTAATATTCAGATTTGTGATTGGCTCCTTTTTGATTGTTGTCGGGCTGTCTGCGTTTCTTTTTGGAGTCAGTATAGGGATTAGTCCTATCGGTAACTTCATGGGTACCTTCATAGCAAAGACTAATAAGCTCTGGATAGTAGCTGTTGCAGGTCTTGTGCTTGGATTCTTCATATCCATAGCCGAACCCGCACTGCATATACACGCGCTTCAGGTCGAGCTTGTCTCTTCAGGTATATTATCTAGCGGGAGTGTCGTTATAACTGCATCAATTGGCATTGCAGTTTTTCTCTCACTCGGACTCATAAGAATCGTCTTCAATGTCGCCCTCAAGAAACTTATGACAGTGTCTTACGGTATAATACTTATCCTTTCTCTCTTTTCTTCGAGAGAATTACTTGCGATCTCTTTCGACGCTTCCGGAGCTACCACAGGCGCGATGACCGTTCCATTCATTGTTACACTTGCAGCCGGGATATCAGTTCTCAAGAGAGATAGTAGATCTTCAGAAAATGATAGTTTTGGACTCCTGGGAATTGCCTCTGCCGGAGCAATTATCTCTGTGCTTCTCGTCGGTTTAGTATCCACTAACAACACTATGGAAGCTGCCCCTGTTTATTTCGCATCGGAATCTTCAGAGATTCTTGGTTACTTCTTCGATTTGATGCCAAGGATCGCGAGTGAGGTTCTTCTTTCACTGCTTCCGATACTGCTGGCCTTCTTGCTGCTTCAGTTTAGCTCACTGAGACTTTCAAAGAGAATGCTCAGACAAATAACTGTCGGACTTCTGTTCACTTTTGTAGGTATGGTGATTTTTCTCGTAGGTGTCAACGGGGGCTTCATGGATGTCGGGAGAGAAATCGGATACGGCATAGCCTCAATGGGAAACAAGTCAATCTTAGTTCTAGTTGGTATGATTCTGGGTCTTGTCACAATCCTTGCAGAGCCTTCGGTTTACGTTCTGACTCATCAAATTGAAGATGTGACCAGTGGTGCCGTTAAGAGAAGAATAGTTCTTCTCGCCCTATCGGCCGGTGTTGGTCTGGCAGTGGCTCTTTCAATGATTAGGATAGCTGTACCGGCGGTTCAACTCTGGCATTTTCTTCTGCCCGGCTATGCCATCTCCATAGTACTGTCGTTTTTTTCGCCTAAGCTCTTTGTCGGAATTGCTTTCGATGCGGGAGGTGTTGCCTCTGGACCTATGACGGGTACTTTTGTAATTGCTTTCGCTCAGGGTGCCGCGAGCGCAATTGAAGGCGCGAACGTGCTCATTGACGCTTTCGGTCTCATATCTATGGTCGCAATGACACCCATTATCGCTCTTCAAATACTGGGGTTGATATACAAGATTAAGACAAGAAAAAGAGGTGTTGAGTCAAGTGGCTAGTAATAAGAATATCAGTCCGTATAAGTTGATATATGCGGTCGTTAACTTTGGAAAAGGAAGCGAAGTGCTTCGAATTGCAAGGGAAAACGGGATTAGCGGAGGCACGATTCTGCTGGGGAGGGGCACTGTAAGAAGTGGATTATTGAACTTCTTCGCGCTGTACGAAATCCGAAAGGAAATAGTATTGATAGTTGCAAACAATAGGACTGCCAAGAGCTTGCTCGAAGCTCTTGACAGAGAAATGATGCTTGATCGCCCGGATCACGGAATCGCTTTCACTGTAGACATTCAGGAAGTAGAAGGATCAAAAGAACTGGGATGCAATTCGCTCCAAGAAGGAAGAGGTGAAAAAGAGATTATGTATCAATTGATTACAGTAATAGTTGATAGGGGAAAGGCCGAAGAAGTTATAGATGCTGCTACCGAGATGGGTTCGAAAGGTGGAACGGTAATAAACGCGAGAGGATCCGGCGTCCACGAAAGAAGCACGTTGTTCGCAATGGAGATCGAACCTGAAAAGGAGATCGTCATGATCGTCTCCAAAAAAGAGTTGACACAGACAATAGTGAACAAGATAAGAGAGAAGCTGAGAATCGATGAGCCTGGTAAGGGAATCATTTTCATTCAAGACGTGGGCGATGCCTATGGCCTCCTCAAGTAGAGATAGCTAAACCATGCACTGATGAAGAGGCGCGCTCCTGAAAGCCGAGTATGTTCATCTTTGGGTCGACGCTACTTGCTGATTCTTCTAGCCACGGGCCTTGTAGAATGAATCAAAACCAACCGCAGCAAGGATTACAAGTCCTTTGAAAACGTACTGAACATACAGGTCTATTCCAATCAGGTTAAATGCATTGGTTATCATCGTCAGCAAAAGCGCTCCAATGAGAGTTCTTACTACTGACCCCTCTCCTCCTGAAACGCTGGTTCCTCCGATTACTGCTGAAGCTATCGCATCCAGTTCGTAGCCCTGACCGGCTAGCGGTGTTACAGACAGAAGCCTTGAAGCGTAGACTATTCCGGACATCGCAGCCATTAAACCACCTACCACAAAGGTTAAGGTCACATACAGATCGACTTTGATTCCCGATAATCTGGCCGCTTCTTTGTTACCTCCTATGGCACATGAGTAACGACCGAACTTTGTTTTAACTAGAACAAACTGGCCTAGAGCCACAAGGACAAGAAGAAGAATTATAGGGAAGGGAATCGGCCCAACGTATCCATTTCCGATGAAAGCAAACCCTTCAGAGTCAACGTAAAGGGGGTACCCTCCTGTGTACATGTACACAATTCCCCTGATAATTGTCATTGTTCCAAGAGTAGCAATGATTGGCGGTATGTGGATCTTTGAACTCAAGAAACCATTAGCTGCGCCGAATGCGGCGCCAACAAGCAAAACCACAACAACTGCAAGAAACCAGTGCATCGAGGATTGGAGCCCAACCGCCATTGCAGCTGTAAGGGCAAGTAGCGAACCAACTGAAATATCGAATCCTCCGCCGATGATGACGAAAGTCGAACCTATCGCCATTATCCCGATAATCGAGCTCTGCCTGAATATGTTTATGATATTTCTCCAAGATAGAAAGTTGGGTGTCATAAGTGAGATGACCAGCGCCAACACAAAGAATGCTATAATGATTTTGTACTTTCCCAGAAAGCTTGCCAACTTCGACTTAACAGCGGGTCCTGACATTCAACTCACCACCTGATTATCTAGATGCTCTTGTTTTCCGCTCAACGCCTTCTTCATGATCTCGTCCTGGCGAGCTCCGCGTTTGAATTCTCCTACGACCTCTCCATCTGCGATTACGAGGATTCTGTCGGATACTCTCCGAACTTCCGGCACTTCAGAGGAAATGAAGATAACGGAGAAGCCGTTCTCGGCAAGTTCTCTCACAATCGAGTAGATCTCACTCTTTGCCTTCACATCGATTCCCTGTGTCGCCTCGTCCATGACCAGCAATTTCGGATTTGTCAGCAGCCATTTTGCAATTACGACTTTCTGCTGGTTGCCTCCGCTAAGAAACTTCGTCTGCTGATGTATCGAAGCAAGCCGGATGTTAAGTCTTTCCCTGTATTCATTCGCTTTAACATACTCTCTCTTCGTCAGGATCATTCCGGGCATCGCAGTGAAATCGCTTATCGAAGGGAGAGTGATATTCTTGAAGACCTCGAAAAGCATAATGAGGCCATCGGATTTCCTGTCTTCGGGTATTAGCGCTATCCCTGCATTTATTGCATCTACCGGCGAGCTTAGATTTACTCTCTTGCCCTCGACTATTATCTCGCCGCTGTCTGCCTTCTCGGCGCCGAAAATCGCCCTGGCCAACTCCGTTTTTCCCGAGCCGGTGAGACCGGTAATTCCAAGCACTTCACCGGGATAGACTTCGAATGAGATATCCCTTACTCTAGGCAACTTTTGAATGTTCTTTACAGATATGACCGGTGGAAGGTCGTAGTTTGCAGAACTCGAAATATCTTCGATATCATGAAAGACTTCACCGACCATTAGATTTACGATCTCTTCTCTGTCAGTCTCAGCGGTATTCAGAGTGGAGACCTTCCTGCCGTCTCTAAGGACAGTAATTCTATCGGTAATCCTGAAAACCTCTTCCAAAATATGGGTGATATACAGGATCGAAATTCCCTTGCTTTTGAGTTGAGAGATGATCTTGAAGAGATGATCGGACTCTTCCTTCGAAAGCGATGCCGTCGGCTCGTCCATGATCACTACCCTCGAATTCCTGGAAAGTGCCTTCATGATTTCCACTACCTTCTGCTGCGCCACCCCGAGCCTGAATATCTTCTCGTCCGGTGAGAGATCAAATCCATACGACTCACAAAGGCTGCGAAATCTCTTTCTCATATTCTTTTCTGAAAGCAGGCCCGAGACCTGCATCTCGTCACCGAGGAATATGTTTTGCTCGACGGTGAATTTGGGAATGAGGCTCCTCTCCTGATAGATGACGCTTATTCCCTGCCTGAAAGATTCCGTTGGAGATGAGAAGCTGGTTTCCTTCCCGTCATAGAGAATGGTCCCGGAATCTTTCTGATAAGCTCCGACAATGCATTTTGTGAGCGTCGACTTTCCCGATCCATTCTCTCCCAGAAGGGCGTGAACCTCCCCCTCTCTCACATCCATGTCTACCCTGTCAAGAGCCTGAACACCGGGAAAGCTCTTTGAGATTTCCTTCACTTCGAGAATCAGTCTAGGCCCGACAGTATCTTTATTCAAAGCGATCACCCACATACTCGAGAATCGCATCACTTATGTGTCTTATATCCCAGGAGAGAACAAACCCATCATGGCCTTTTCTAAGAGTTGCATCTACGTAATTCCTGACTTCCTCCAGACCTACCGAACATACAGGGGGAAGATTGACCGCTTCAAAGCCGGGAAAAACCTTCACTGACGGGCTGAGGCTCATTCGAACTATCTTATCAAGCTCCAATGAGAAATTGCTTTGATCGATGCCGTCTGCAATTAGTTCATCAAAACTCCCTGGTATTGCGAGACCGACAAATTCCGAAATGATCTTCAGTGCTACCTTTTCACTAAACTCAGGTACTAGCTTCATAAGAGTCTTTGCAAGTGAGAGAAGTTCCATCGGAAGCCCGGCTGGTCCCATCGTCTTACAGTAGATCATAGGTTTTATCCAGTCAACTTCTCTGGAAATCTGTCCGTAGTCCTGAGATACAAAATCCGCCAGGGAAGGGGAAAATAGATCTACTCCAACTTCAAGTCCCTTTTCCCTGGCTTTCCTTGAATACTCCGAAAGCAAATTGAGAACCGAAGAGATCCGAAATTCTCGAAATCCCGTTGATGTCTTTCGGAATTCTGTGATCGTTCTAAGAACCTCGCTACTAATTCTCTCAGTATTTAGTTCTTCAATGAAAGCGCAGAAGGTCTTTTCAAAATCCGAAACGAGACCGTGGGACTTGACTTTGCAGGTGTCACAGAAGCAGGTAAGCATCTCTCCTATACCGTTTGCTGGAGAGGGGAAACGAATTCTATCCAGGAAGACGCCGTCAAAATCAGCCAGATTTATGATCTCTTCAAAACGGTCCAGAAAGGCTGGCGCTTCGCCAACTCTATTCGGGCAAAGAAATTTGAATTCCTCGCCACCGGCCTTTTGGTAATCAAGAATTTCGGATTCGCTCCTCTCAATAATCCCAGTCACTTCGAAGGCAGATGTATCGAAATTCACCGGCGTATCTGCCAGCAACGGATACCACAGATGTGGGGATACTCCGGCGCCTCTACAGATCGAAACGACAGGACGAAGGAATCTGGGCTCTACAGACCAAATCATGAGCCTTTCAAGTCCAGATTTCTTTGCTATTGTCAGTTTGTCTTTGAGTAGTCGGGAATTCACTTCAGTAAACTCTTCGTTCAGAAAGAGCTGAGAGAATATCCTGGCCTTACCTGCTTCGTGCACCTGTGACCTCCTAAAGTGTTCGCTTACATTTCCGGCTCGAAATCGGCTACGTTATCCTTTGTAACCATTACCTGCTGGATCTCGATAAACTTAGGAACTTCCTGACCCGTAAGATAAAGATGTGCAGCTTCAACGGCTCTATAGCCTTCTTCGATAACAGAGAAGTATGTTGATGCGTAAACATCTCCCGCTTCGATGTAAGGAACGAGTTCCTTTGCATATTCAAGGCCAAGAACGACCACATCTGTTATTCCTCTTTCTTTTAGGGCCATGGAGGCTGCTATGGCTCCCGACCACCACTGACATGCTATGACATCAACGTTTCTCTCACTTTGCAGGAAAGCTTCCATGAAAGCAAGTGTTCCTTCCTTTGTCCAGCCGTCAATCGGTCGCTTCTCGATAATTCTCCAGTTGGGGTTTCGTTCAGCCACTGAGAGGAAACCTTCTTCTCGCATCCTTTGAGCCGTGGTGCCGGGATTTCCTTCGATAAGAATTATGTCTAATTCGACATTTCCAAATAGCTTCTCGACAAATTCAGCCTGAACAACTCCCGATCCAATCTCGGAACGACCAATGTGACTAACGACTCCCGGATACTTTCCTTCAGGATCAGTTCCAATGCTGTTCGTAAAAGTAATAATCGGGATGTCTGCCTCATTGCACCTGGTGACGGCCGTTCTTAGAGCCATATTGTCTGCCGCACAAAGCAAGACAAGGTCGACGCCTCGAGCAATGAAGTTTTCGACCTGTGATAGTTGTTTACCGGCATCCCATTCAGCATCGGCATAAATCAGATTTAGATCGAATTCCTTTGCGGCTTTGTCAAGCCCAATTCTCTGAACACTAAAGAATTCAACCGTTCCCGGAAGTAGAACGGCGACGTCTGTTGCAAATAATAATCCTGTTACCAATCCAAACACAATGACTAACAAAACGGAAAGCTTTTTCATAAGTACCTCCTCTGGATTGAATCCTGCATTTCAAAATCCTGAAGCACCCCCAAGCACTTCCTTAAGGAGTAACTCCTTCTGGGCAAAATACGCCCCACCGATAACGACACTGTAAGGTTCCAATGAAGCTCTCGCAAGAAGATCGGATCTGTATAGCTCTTCCGGTAAAACTCTCCTGAGGGTGTCGTTAATAATCGGAAAAATCCGGTCATACTGGTTGAACCCAATACCACCTCCTATTAGAAGTCTGGCTGGATCAAGAAGCATAATAGCATTTGCAAATGCGAGAGCGAGATGTTCGCACCCGCTGACTATTCTTTTGCTGATTCTATCGTCCGACTCCATATTTTCAAAGAGCTCCTTAACAGAGACTTTCATACCATTGCTTCTACAGAAGGATTCGAGTGCATATCCGGAAAACCATTGCTCAAGTCTGCCAAATCCAATATTCATCTTTGATTCAATTGACCAGTCTGTAACAAACTCGCCAATCTCACCTGCTCCTCCAGAAGATCCCCTGTAAACTGAATCGGCGATAACTATACCTGAACCAATACCTGTTCCGATCGACACAAGCACTACATCGCCAAACTCTTTTGCTGAACCGATCCACGACTCCCCGAATGCGGCAAGAGTAACATCGTTTTCGATCAACGTCGGTATACCGAAGCACTCTTCAACATGACTTTTGAGATCGAAATTTCCCATATCGAATGATGGCATATACTTGATATTCTGGGTATTCCTATCAACTGTACCGGGAATGCCAATGGAAATTCCAAGAACCTTTCCTCTATCGACCTGCGCGATGTAACTCTCAATTCTTTCACTGAGTTCATCTATCAAGCCTCTTCTCGTTCGAAGAGCATCGGAAGGTATGGTCTCGCTATTTGTGATGTTCCCATCTAGATCTATAAGTGCAAAGATGGTCTTTGTTCCACCTATGTCTATGCTGAGTACGTATCTGTAATCTTTCGCAAAGGAAATGTTGATAGGTTTCCTACCACCGGAAGACTTGCTTTTTCCAAGACCGTTCTCAGTAATCACGCCTTCCGCAACGAGAGCGTTGACTATCGAAGAAATCGTCGGTTTGCTTAATCCTGTAAGCTTAGCAAGCTGAACTCTGGAAGTGCTCTCTCTTCCCCTCACAATTCTTAAGATCTCATCTGTTCTGCTCTCTATAAGCCTCGATACCACTGGATCCTCCTGTTAGCATTCAGAGTTATTTTTCAATAGTATTCTAAAAGCGAACTCAGAAAGAACTTGAGAACCACATTGATCATGATCTAGGTTGGTAAATTTAAATTACTAACTAAGTCTGCCTAAATTATATCCCGTTAAGGAGTCAGATCAAAGGAGAGAACACTTAACCAATCCAGATCATACAAAATGGACTACAGGATTAATTGGCCTGCGCCAAAGCTTATGGAACGTAGTCAGGCTTCACAATTGTTGGAAATATAAACTCAATATTTGCTTCTGCGAACAGTCTCTTCCTCCTGGAGTTCGTCTGCAAGAAGAGTGGAGAGAAATCTGCATTTCATACGTCCTTTTGAGGCTTTCAGCTCTTCTACTCAAAACTCTTTCTTGAATCGTTTTTTTTGGCACCAATAGCTTAATGGCCGAACTTGTCTGCTCTCGAAGTGTCTACCTATGAACTTGTAGGAGTCCTCTTGAGAGGACTTACAATATTGGCTACAGAAAAGAATAATGATTCTAATCGGTCGTGGCCAGTTTAGATCACGCCTCTTCGCTCGGCAGAAGAAGTCGAAAATAGATCGCAATTTTGTATACTCAGAATACGTCATACATAATACGTATGATGACTTAGATTTCCGGAGGTAGATTAAGAAATGGCCAGGCGTAAATCCCTTTACGAGATCATATATTCACAGATAGAACAGAAAGTCCAGGAGATGGGTGATGGAACACAACTGCCATCAATAGAAAAGCTTTGTGAAGATTATGGAGCCAGCAGGACGGTGATAAGGGAAGTGATTACTGCTCTTGAAAAAGAGGGCTTAGTCGTTAGAAGGCAGGGGCTCGGGACATTCGTTGTTAAGGACAGCGGTCTGGTCCATACAGGGATCGAATATCTGAGAGGCTTGACTCGGATCATTTCGAGCTCGGGAAAGACACCCAATCTGATACACGACAGATTTAAAGAGGTCCTTGCTGATGGCGACCTAGCAGCGAAGCTGGAGATGAGGGAAAAGGAAACACTTGTCCTTACGGAAAGGGTGTACGCCGCAGACGGTATTCCTGCAATATTCGCAAAAACGTACATTGCTTCGGAAAGAATTCCCGGAGGCACAGAGGAATTACTCAAGACTCTCGGAGAAAGAAGGGCGAAGGAATTGGTTCTCTTTGATCTTCTGGAGGAGAAGTTCAAAGATCCAATTAGATATGCGATTGCGGAGATCGAATCTAGGCTCGTGAACGAAGAGCTTGCGGACCTGCTCGAAATGACTCCGGGCACTTCGATAGTGCTGCTCAAAGAAGTTCACCGGGATATAAACAACGTCCCGATGCTTTACTCGGAGGATTTCATAAATACGTCGGTCTTCAGAATACATGTTCTTAGAAAGAAGATTTGAGGTGACGCTTTGATGGAGGATTACAGAGAGCCAGTAGGATTAGAGGGAAGATTTCAGTATCACATTGAGTGCCGCGCGGGAGATATCGCACCGGTTGTAATTGTTCCGGGAGACCAGGGGAGAGTCGATAAGATCGTAGCCGGACTGAGTGAGACAAGAAAGATCGCTGAAAACAGAGGCTTAATAACCTATACAGGTAAGTATAAGGATTACCCCGTTTCAGTGACTTCAACAGGCATGGGAGGCCCCTCTGCAAGCATCGTATACGAGGAACTGATCAACGTTGGAGCAAGAGTATTGATAAGAATTGGCAGTGTGGCAGGCCTCCAGGAGCATGTTAATGAAGGAGATATTGTAGTTCCTTATGGCTGTGTGCGTGATGACGGGGCCTCGAACTACTATGTCCCGGCGAATTTCCCGGCCGTTCCTTCTCCAGATGTCTATTCATCGCTTACAACATCTGCCAGAGAAAGGGGAAGAGAGATCGTCACCGGAATCAACTGGACACATTCCTGTTTCTACAAACGGGATCCCGAATACTTCCAGAGCTGGAGCAGGAGAAGGATTGTATCGCTGGAAATGGAGGCTTCTGCGCTATTCGTCATTTCCTATCTTAGAAATGTCAAGGCCGGTTTCATTGGGATTTGCTATGCGAACAGATACAAACAATCTGCTGGCACAAAAGTAGATCTCTCTGTCAAGAACCCCAGAAGAGACGTGATTGAGAATTCAGTGAAAGAAGCGATCGAAATAACGCTGACCGCAATAAAGAAAATGTACGATGAAGACCTTGTTTAACTACCGAAGGGAGGAGATTCTATGAGAACCAGGTTCATGCTTTTGCTCTTTGTTCTGTTGATAGCTTCATGTTTTGCAGTTCCTTTGCGTCTTTCAAGTGAAGTTGGAATTCACACGGATGCCTGGAAGACCAGAATGGAAGGTTTCACGAAAGAGACGGGAATCGAGGTCGACATTCAACAGTTTCCTTATGCAAACTACCTTGATCAGCTGATGCTTGGCTACACATCTGGGAGGGTCGAAATCGATGTACCTTATATCTCGATGCTCTGGTATCCGGCTCTTTCGATTGCAAACTACATCTACCCGATAAGCGATATTCCCGGATACGAGAAAATCAACGAGGCCGATATTCCCGGAATAAGAAACGCAAAGCTTAATGGCAAAACGTACATTGTTCCCTACATGAACGAGCTCGGAGGCATAATCTACAGGAAGGATCTTTTCGAAGATCCTGTGGAGAAGGCCAACTTCCTCAATAAGTACGGCTACGAGCTTCTGCCTCCTCAGACTCTGGAGCAGTACAGGGACGTTGCAGAGTTTTTCAACAGACCGCCGGATCTCTACGGAGTCACCATGATGGGAAGAAGAAGCATATTCCTTGCAACTCACTTCATGCAAAGGCTTTGGGCAAAAGGCGGGGCACTTCTAGATATGAATATGCGTCCAATCTTCAACTCGGAAGCGGGCGTTGAAGCGCTTGAAGAAGTCAAGTACATGTTCCAATTTGCGAACCCTGCCGCAATGAACTACGATTTCCAGGAAGCGTTGAATGAATTCATCAGTGGAAGAAGCGCAATGGCGGAGGTCTGGACGACCGGAATGTTCTACGTAGAGGATGAATCGAGATCCTCCATTGTTGGTAAGGCAGGATTCGTAGGATTCCCCAGACCTGAAGAAAAACTTGGAGAGAAGCTTCCCATGCTTTATATCTCCTGGGGTTTCTCAGTCAGCAGCTCGGCACCAGACAAGGAAGCAGCGCTGGAGTGGCTTTTGTATGTCACAGAAACAAAGAACGAGGTCGAGGCCGCTCCTACAGGCAACATACCGGCGAGGTTCTCGGCGCTGAACAGCCCCGAGCTTGCAGAGTCCTTCCCCTGGATAGGAGACTTCGCCTCTGCTATGGAGAATTGTATTCCAACTCCTATCGTTCCATTGATACCGGAAGGCGGAAGTATAGTGAGCGGAATTATCGCTCCAGCGGTTTCTGAGTTCCTGGCTGGAACAAAGACGGCCGAAAAGGCTCTAGATGACGCAGTAAAGGAAGTAGACAGGCTCATGAGAGATGGAGGGTACTATTGATCTTATTCAAAGCCGGGTCGAAAGGCCCGGCATTTCTTGCGATGGGGGATCGGATGAAGTCGAAACAGAAAACTAAGGGTTTTGCATATATTCTTCCTGCACTTGTATTCATCGTGGTGATCTTCATGATCCCACTTACATACACTGTTGTCATGTCCTTTCTTAGGTGGAATCTGCTCAGACCCGATCTGGGAATCAAGCCGGCCGGTTTCACGAACTACGTAAGGCTTTTCACAGACTCCTTCACGCTGGACACAGTTGGAAGAACGTTCTACTTCGTAGTGGGAGCTGTCCTTGTTGAACTCATTATAGGGCTGTGTATCGCTCTCGCGCTTGACACTGAGTTCAAAGGCTGGAAGATAGTGCAGTCGATTCTTCTTGTACCTTTCATGATCGCCCCTGTAGTCGTAGGATACGTATGGAGATTCGTGTTGAACAGCGATTATGGACCAATTATCCATTTGATGAAACAAATAGGGTTTGGCGGACTTGTAGATAAACCACTGCTTTCTAATCCCTCAGCGGCCATGCCAGTACTGATAGTTGCAGATGCCTGGGAATATATACCCTTCGTTACCCTGGTATTGCTTGCGGGTCTGAAGTCTGTTCCATATGAACCGTATGAAGCCGCATTCGTCGACGGTGCAAGCTCTATTCAGAGATTTTTCTACATAACCCTTCCGCTGCTAAGACCCTCGATACTCGTCGCGGTAGTTATCAGGACGCTTACGTCCTTGCGTGTCTTCGACATTGTGTTCATTATGACAGGCGGAGGTCCCGGGACAGCGACGGAAACGCTTGCCTTCTACGGTTACAGGACGGCCTTTCAAGCGTACAACGTCGGCTTTTCTTCGGCAATAAACATGCTCACTTTCGGAATAGCTGTGGTCTTCACAATACTCTACATGAAAATTATAGGTGGTGGAAAGAACTATGATTAGGAGAAGACCTGTCACCAGAATACTGGTTTTCGCTGTTATTGCTTTGGCTCTTATCTGGACTCTGGTGCCACTTGCGTGGATTCTTCTTTCCTCGTTCAAGTTTGAAGCCGACCAGTTCTCTATACCACCAAAGTGGTTCCCAGAAAGACTTACGCTTCAGAACTACGCGAAGTTCTTCGGGAATTCTGAGTTTGTGAGATCATTGATCAACAGCGTCATGATCACATTCCTTTCAACGGTAATCGCCCTGTTCCTGGGTGTGCCCGCAGCCTACGCTATTGCCAGGTTCAACTGGAAGCATGCCAATACAATCGCTTTCGTAGTCCTTATAGCAAGAATGACACCTCCGATAGTCATGGTCCTGCCTTTCTTCATGATCGCCAGATATCTTGGAATATCCAACACATACCTCCCGATCGTTCTCGCTCTATCCTTTTTCAGCGTCCCTTTCGCGATCTGGATGATGCGTGGCTTCTTCCAGGAAATCCCTGTTTCTCTTGAAGAAGCGGCTATGATTGATGGATGCACCCGTTTTCAGTCTTTAAGGAGAGTAGTGCTTCCTCTTGTAATGCCAGGACTATCAGCCACATCCATACTCTGCGCTCTGATTGCGTGGAATGAATTCCTTTTCGCACTTGTACTCACCGGTCAGGATACAAGACCTCTTCCTGTTCTGGTCAATATGTTCGTAAGCGAAAGGAATATTGAATGGGGTGTTATGAGCGCGGCAGCGATAATCACAGTGCTTCCGATGATTGTCTTTGGACTCCTTGTCCAAAATGACTTGGTTCGAGGATTGACAATGGGCAGCTCTAAATAGACCCTTCTCAATTACCTTTCCAGACCTGCTGAGACTCTTCCCAGTGCGAACGCAGTTATTCATGCACTTTCGTGAAACAAAGTAAGAATAAATAGTGTCTCCCTGCCTCATGTGTGATAATTGGTCGGTGTAAAGAAAGTCTTTAACAAGGAGGTCAGGGTTGATGCCAAGGATGCTTGTGGCAACTGCACCGCGAAAAGCGGCCATCGTTGAGTATCAGGATAGAAAGATAGCGGCCAACGAGGTGATGGTCGAGGTCGAGTTTGCTTCTCCAAAGCATGGCTCAGAGGTAGCAGACTTCAGAAGTGAAAGTCCTCTGATAGACGAATTCTACGATCAAGATTGGCATCTGATTTTACCGAGATCAGCTGGCGAAAAAAAGGGTGTAGAATTCGGTTCCTGGAATCTGGGCAACATGTGGGTAGGAAAGATAGTAGTGAAAGGGGAAGACGTAAAAGACTACTCCATCGGTGAAAGGGTCTGCTCTTACGGAGGAATTCGTGAAACTCACATTATAAACGCTATAGGAAACGACCGTCTACTAAAGGTCCCTACCGGGGTCTCCTGGAAGAGCGCTGTGTGTTATGATCCCGCCCAGTTTGCTTTTTCCGGAATCAGAGACGGGAATGTAAGGCCGGGAGATTACATCGCAGTGATTGGCCTTGGAGCCATCGGATTAATGGCGGTACAGCTCGGAAAGAAAATCGGAGCCAGGCCAGTGATAGGTGTGGATCCTATCGCGATAAGGCGTGAGGCTGCGCTGAACTCCGGAGCGGACTACGTCCTCGACCCAGGTGAGTGCGACATCGGTCTTGAGATAAAAAGGCTTACCGGCAAGCTCGGGGCCGACTGCATCATTGAGACCAGCGGATCTGCTGGCGCGCTTCAGTCGGCTCTAAGGGGGCTTGCCTACGGAGGAACGGTTTCATATGTGGCCTGGGCAAGGGAGTTTGCCGGCGGCATCAACTTCGGAAGAGAAGCCCACTACAATTACGGAAGAGTTGTTTTTTCTCGCGCCGCGAGTGAACCCAGTCCAGACTTTCCAAGATGGGATAGAAAGAGAATCGAAAAAACCTGCTGGAATTTGATACTGGATGGTTCTCTATCTGGCGACGATATCGTGGATCCAGTTGTGAACTTCGAAGAATCGCCGAGCGCGTACTGTAAATATGTGGACACTAATCCCGAACTGAGTATTAAGCTCGGAGTAGCTTTTTGAGAGGTGAGTATATGAAAGTGATAACTCAGGACAAAGATTTCTTCCCTTCTCAAATGAAAGAGAAACTGCAATTCATTCGAAGCCTTGGATTCGACGGTTACGAGATAGACGGAAAAGATCTACTGGAAAGGTTCGCGGAAGTGAGCGAAGCTGTCCGGTCAACAGGATTCCCTGTAACAAGCGCCTGTGGGGGATACCGTGGTTGGATCGGTGACTTTTCCCGGGAGAAAAGGGAGCAGGCAGTAGAGGACATCGGAGAGATCTTGAAGGCATTATCTAAGGTCGGTGGAAAGGGAATTGTCGTACCTGCCGCGTGGGGAATGTTTTCGAAGAGGCTTCCACCCATGGTCCCTCCGAGATCTGATTCAGAAGATACAGCAGTTCTCCTGGAATCCCTTGAAAGCTTGAACAAAATGGCTGCAGAAACGGACACCTTCATCTATCTGGAGCCACTTAACAGGTATGAAGATCATATGCTAAACACCCTTCAATCTGCCGCAAAACTGATAGACGTCGGTGGATTTTCTAATGTCAGACTTACGGCTGACGCTTTTCATATGAATATCGAAGAGGCCGATATCAGGCAGGCGGTAATAGAGAACGGCAGGTATATCGGACACGTGCACATCGCCGACAGCAATCGTTATCAGCCGGGTCAGGCGCACTTAGACTTCAAGACACTCTTTTCGGCACTGTCTGAAATCGGTTACTCCGGTGACATTGCATTCGAATGCAGAGTGATCGGAGACAATCCTGCTAAAAGATACGGTGAGTCATGCGCCTTTATTCGTGATCTTCTCAGGAGCATTGAAAGATGAAGTACGGGAAACTCCGTGTCGCCTTGATTGGGGCCGGCCAGATTGCAGAGGTCACGCATCTACCGGTTTTATCCCAGATGAATGACAGGGTAGAACTGGTCGGGATAGCAGATCCCGCTGTAGAGAGGGCAGTTATGCTTTCCAGCAGATTTGGAATAGATAATACTTTCGGTGATTACGATGAGATGCTGTCTTCTTTGAATCCCGATGCTGTGTTCGTTTGCACTCCAAACAAATTTCACTCTTCAGCTACTGTTAGCGCACTGAGATCTGGATCTCATGTCTTTTGTGAAAAACCTCCCGCCATCAACGCAAGAGAAGTTCAAGAAATGATGGTCGCCTCAAAGGAAGCAGGAAAGATTCTTTCATTCAACTTCCATTATCGTTTCAGGAGTGAAGCAATCGCCATAAAGAAGTTTGTCGACAGTGGAGATCTTGGTGAGATATATTTTTGCGAAGCAACAGCGTTGAGGAGACGCGGAATTCCTGGATGGGGTTCCTTCACCAACAAAGAGATCCAGGGCGGAGGTCCACTGGTCGATATAGGAGTTCATATGCTGGATCTGGCGCTCCATATGATGAAATTCCCACAGCCGAAGAGCGTTACGGCAAGCGCTTATTGTAAAATCGCCAAGAGGAATGGAGTCGGACTTATGGGCGGCTGGGATCCTGAGAAATATTCCGTCGAAGATTCGGCCTTTGGCTTTGTGAGGTTTCACAACGGAGCTTCACTGATCCTGAAGACTTCCTTTGCGCTAAACATGAAAGATCGTTCAATCATGAATCTTCAAATTTTCGGTGATAGAGCGGGCGCTACGGTCTTCCCACCGGAGATATTTGCCGAGTCACACGGGGAGTTGACGAATACGGCTATACCATATGCAGAAAGCAAAGACTG
>ERZ795048.709-NODE-709-length-34155-cov-11.314692_pt1 | contig 34155 bp, 24 predicted proteins | sample MGYA00375132_ERZ795048 | MGnify/ENA primary metagenome ERZ795048 (study PRJEB30177, sample SAMN05720225) | activated sludge metagenome | isolation source: Anaerobic digester | place: Hong Kong | collected 2014-12-17 ... | reverse complement strand
ACCATGAAGCTCTGCGCGCCCGGCAGCAGGATGGCCAGGTAGGTGGGCAGGATGCTCAACAGGTCGATGAGGCCGAAGAAGCTGCGGGCATAGCGCACGGGCCGGTCCACCACCCACAGCCGCAGCAGGTATTCCACCGTGAACAGCGCGGTGAAGCCCCATTCGGCGTAGCGCAGCCAGACCCCGTAGTGCTCGCGCACCTCCTGCACGCTTTCGAGCATCACCAGCAGCACGCTGACCACGATGGCCCACAGCAGCACCACGTCGAACATCCGGCCCGCCGGCGTCTCCGTGCCGAAGATCACCGTGTGCAGCCGGTCCCTGAGCGAACCCTCCCGATGCCCGGATGCGGTCATGCCCACAAAGAAAACCGGATACGGCGAAGCGGCCACGGCACGTTCCTTGTTCCATGCATGGCATGACCCGCAAGTCCACCAACGTGCTCGGCCTGTTGCTGGCCCTCGCCTTCCTGGCCCTGGTGGTCTGGGGGGACCGCCTGCTCAGCACGGTGTCCCCCTGATGCGATCAAGGCCTTGAGGCAGGTTCCGCCGCCTCAACGACCGGGTCGCGCACCTGCTCCGTCCTCAAGGGCATGGCCTGATGCACCTCGCGGTCCTGAGGCCCCTGGGTCCTTGGAAAGCGCTCGTCCGCAAAGCGCCATTCGGTCCCGTCCGGGTGCACCACGTTCGCCCGGCTCGCCACCACCTGCCAGTGGAAGGAGACATCGCTCGTTCCTCCCTGCAGTTCCACGACGTCGAATCCCTCCGCGGTCTCGTTGGTCACGTATACGCCCATGCAGTCGCCACGCAGCTGGATGAACACACGCAGGGGATGCTCTTCGTCCACCAGGATGTTACGCGTCAGGATCGGGTCCAGCGCCACATGTGCCCGGCCACTGACCAGCGAGGCGGTGCCATGGTCCTGGAACAGGTTCTCCGGTGCTTCCGGTGCGGAGAGCAGGACGTACTGGCCATCGGTATCGGTGACCACGGTGTTCACGGTGCCATTGCCCATCACCTTGCGTGGAACACCAGCGCCTTCATAGGCCGCCACATAGGTGAAGGCCAGGTTGGTGGTGCCGCTCTCGAAGTAGCCTCCGGCGCGGGCCGGATTGCCCGGGGTTCCGTTCGCATTGCTGTTCGCCACACCATACACCCCGAAGCTCAACCCCGTGGCCGCCACACCGGAACCATTGACCAGGGTGCCGAACGCGGCCTGGTTGTTCCCCACGGCAAGCACGCCGGTCCCACTGGCCGCTGTCCTTCCATAACTGAACAGCCCGATCCCCGACCCGATGATCGCCCCGCCGCTGCCATTGATCAGGTAGGTGCCTGCGATGTTGTTCCCGGTGGCGATCATGCCCGTCCCCGTGGCGTTCGTATTGAGCATCTGCATGCCGAACCCGGTGGCGTTCGAGGCCTGGCCGTACACCCCCACGGGTTGACCTCCTGCGGCCGTGCTCGTGGCCAGTCCCAGCACACCCGTGCCGTTGTTCGAGGCGCTCTGTCCCTGCACGCCCCGGGCATCCCCCGTGGTCATGGTGGTGGAGGCGATCCCCAGCAGACCGAACCCGATGGCCGTGCCCGAGAGCGTGCCATCGACCTGGCCCAATCCACCGATCGCGTTCGTGGCGGAGGGTATGGCCGCGCCCGACGTATTGGCGATGCCGACCAGACCACGACCATTCCGGGAGGCACTTTCCCCACGGACCGCGTTCACCTGACCGGTCGCTGCGGTGGCGAGGCCGATCAGCCCGAAGGTCGCCGTGCTCGTTCCACTGGTGACGCCCTGTACGCCATAGCCGGTGGCGGTATAACCGTTGATCGCCCGGATGCCCACATTGGCCGTGTTGGTGGTGGTGCCGTTCGTGGTCCCGTTGGCGTAGACCGAGAACACGTCCTGGGTATTGGCGCCAACACCCGTGTTGTTCACCACCATGCGTCCGCCGCTCTGCACGCGCATCCGTTCGTTGCCCGGCGCGGCACCGCCGGTACGCACGGCCCAGTCGTTGGCATCCGTGGTCCCGATGAACTCGGTGGCCGGGTTGGTCCCCGCATTGCCGGTCAGAAGCCAACCTGCGGCCGGTGTCCCGCTGAAGAGCTGCACCCAGACCGTGCCGTCGAAGTACCAGAAGGTATTGGTGGTGGTCTCGTACACCAGCAGCCCCTGGGCCGGCAGCGGCAGGGCCGCACGCTCTGCGCTGGTCATGCGCGGCACCAGGAACCCTTTCTTGTTGTTGGAGGCAAGCCCGGAGGCGTCCACATCCAGCAGGGCGCTGGCGTCCGGTGCCGCCCCGTTCACGTTGATGCCCACGTTCTGGGCATGGATGCCCGTTTGGGCGATCATGACCATCAAGGTCAGCACACCTGTTCGGAACATGGCTGGCGATTTTTTGATAAGACGATGTCCGGGGCTCCTTGGATGCCTGCCTCCCTTCCATGAAATTTGCACGAGGTGCCCCGCCGAGGGGGTACCTCTCCGATCCTTACCTACGGAATGCCCCATCCGCCGCTATCACAGGTCTTCATGGACGAATTGTCCCGTGCGCTGGACCGCTCGGACATGTCCTTGGAGGATGAGGTGCTGCACGCCTACGGCCATGATGAAACGGAGGACCTGGTGCACCCACCCCAGGTGGTGGTAAGGCCACGGACCACCGGGCAGGTGGCGGCCGTGATGAAGGCCTGCCACACCCATCGGGTGCCGGTCACGCCCATCGGTGCCCGCACGGGGTTGAGCGGCGGGGCGCTATCCGTGCACGGGGGCGTGGGTCTGGCGCTCGACCGGATGGACCGGATCGTGGACATCGATGAGCGGAACCTGCAGGTGACGGTGGAGCCGGGTGTCATCACCCAGGTGCTCCAGGAGGCCGTTGCGGTGAAGGGCCTGTACTATCCGCCGGACCCCGCCAGCAGAGGCAGTTGCACGATCGGCGGCAACCTGGCCGAGAACTCCGGCGGCCCGAGGGCGGTCAAGTACGGTGTCACGCGCGACTTCGTCCTGAACCTGGAGGTGGTGCTGCCGGACGGCGAGGTGATCTGGACCGGGGCCAACACCCTGAAGAACAGCACGGGCTATGACCTCACCCGGCTGCTGGTCGGCAGCGAGGGCACGCTGGGTGTCATCACGAAGGCCGTGCTTCGGCTGGTGCCCCTGCCCCGCGAGAACAGGCTGCTCCTGGTCCCGTTCGACAGCCCTTACAAGGCCTGCGAGGCGGTGAGCGCCGTGTTCCGGGCGGGCATCACGCCCAGTGCGATGGAGTTCATGGAGCGCGATGCCATCGACTGGTCGCTGCGCTTCATCGGCGATGACAGCCTCTCCGTGCCCGACGAGGTGCAGGCGCACCTGCTCGTGGAGGTGGACGGCAACGACCCCGACGCGCTCATGAAGGACTGCGAGGCCATCCTGGAGGTGATGGAGGCGCATGGGGCGGGGGAGGTGCTGTTCGCGGAGACCGCGGCACAGAAGGACAAGCTCTGGCTGCTCCGGCGGAAGGTGGGCGAGGCGGTGAAGAGCAACTCGGTCTACAAGGAGGAGGACACCGTCGTGCCCCGCTACGAACTGCCACGCTTGCTCGAAGGCGTGAAGGAGATCGGGCGGAGATACGGTTTCCAGAGCGTGTGCTACGGACATGCGGGCGACGGCAACCTGCACGTGAACATCGTGAAGGGCGATCTGAGCCATGAGGCATGGAAGGAGGAGGTGCCCAAGGCCATCCGCGAGATCTTCGAGCTCACCGTTTCCCTCGGTGGCACCCTCAGCGGGGAGCATGGGATCGGCCTGGTGCAGCGACCCTACATGGACATCGCGTTCAGCCAGGTGCAACTGGACCTGATGCGCCGGGTGAAGGAGGCCTTCGACCCGTTGGGGATCCTGAACCCGGGCAAGGTGCTGCCCTGAAGGGGAGGCCCTTATTCGTCCACCGACGGTTCGTGTACGGCCCTTCCCCGATGGAAGGTCCTTTCACCAAGCGACAGGCCGTTCCGATCGAATTCCACCCAGGTGCCCTGTTTCTCACCCTTGTGGTAGCCCCCCTGCTTCCGGATCAGGGTGTCACCCTGGTACGTGGTCCACACCCCATGTCGCAACCCGCGGTGGGCCTGGCCTTCGAAGCGGAGCGTGTCCACGCCCCACCGTTCCCAGTAGACCCAGGGTCCTTCGGCCTCGCCATCCACATAGGTCATCACCACGCGGGGGCGTCCGTTGGGGAACCACCGTCGCAGCGTGCCGTTCAACCGGCCGTCCTCGAACGGCTCCTCGGCGGCAGGCGTTCCGTTGGCATGCCACCGGTGCACGGTGCCATCGAGGCGTCCCCGGCGGTACTCCCGTTCACCGCGCAGCGTCCCATCGTGCGACCATTCCTTCCATGTTCCGGAGCGAAGGTCGTTCCGGTAGGCACCCTCCATGACCACGCGTCCTGCCGTATCGAGCAGGCGAACGGGCCCGTGTCGGGTCGCGTGCACCAAGTCCACCTCGGCCCGTGGTCGTCCGTGACGGTCCCTGCGGACCACCGTACGGGGCTCCGCATCACATGCCGCCAGCAGGATCAGCAGAAGGGGAATGGTCCGGTGAAGTGGCACGGAGGTCCTTCGCGAAGGTAGGGTCGGCAACAAGGAGCAGGAGGCCTGTCAGCGCCACCGCCAGCATCCCGCTGAGCCCCACGGGTGAAGCAAGGAGGGGATCGCCACCTTCCGTGAAGTACAGCCCGATGCCCGCCGTCCCGTTCACCAGGCCATGCAGGACGCACGGTGCCCAGATGCACCGGGCCCTCACACGCACCCAGGCGAACGGTACGCTGAGCAGCAGGGTGAAGACCACCATGAGGAACACACCGGCCACGGGGTGGGCCGGATAGTTGTGCCCCTGCAGGATCAGGGGGGCGTGCCAGAGTCCCCACACGATGCCGGTGAGCAGCACATGCCGCCACAGGCCGAGGTGCCTGGTATGGTGCAGCAGGAAACCGCGCCAGCCGAACTCTTCGCCGAACATGAACGGGAGGTTCACGGTCAGGGCCGCGATCAAGGCACTGATCAACACAAGACCATAGACCGCCACACCGGGCAGCGGGAGGTCGCGCAGGCGGTCCAGTTGCCCTCCGATCGTGTCCGGATCCAGACCTTGTTCGCTGGCCAGCCGGGTCACCTGGTCCAGGAACATCGACCGGCTCACCGAGGTGTGTCCGAAACCGTCGATGCCAAGACCATCCCCGAACAGCCAGCAGATCAGGGTGTTGAACGCAGGTATCGCCATGCCCAACAGCACGGTGATCCCCATCCATTTCCAGCGGATGCCGCGCAGGGTCAGGCCAAGGCCGGCCAGGTCGCGCCGGTCCACCTTCCGCCGGACGATGAACGCGGCGATGGCCGGGCCCAGCATGAACGCCCCACCCACGGCCACGGTGGCCGGACCACCGCCATACTCGACCCCCGCCGACCAGGCCACGGCGGCAATGGACCAGCTGATCCCGAAGGCGAGCAGGAGGTAGATCGGGACCGGGCGCCGCATGCGCACCAAGGTACCTCAGCCGATGGCCTTGAGCAGGTCGTTGATCCCGGTGAACAACGACATGCCGGCGGGGGCTCGGAGGTCTGCGACCCGGCCCACCTGGGCGCCCGCGATCCAGAAACGGACCCGTTCCTGTGGCAACAGGGTCCGCAACGAATCCAGGTAGCCCTGCAGTTCGTCCGGAGGAGGGTTGGCCATGAGCAGGGTGACCAGGACCAGTTCGTCCTGGAACAGACCTTCCACCTGCAGCAGGTCCTGGCGGGGCACGCTTTGCCCGAGATAGATCGTGCGATGACCATGCAGGCGCAGCACGTAGTTCACGTAGAGCAGCCCCAGTTCATGGATCTCGTTCTCGGGCAGGTAGAGCACGTGCACCGGCCCGGCCGGGCGGGGGGTCACCGTGATGCCGTCCGTGGCCGCCAGCAGTTTCTGCCGCAGCAGGTTGCTGATGAAGTGCTCGTGGGCCGGACAGATGGCATTCGTGACCCAGAGCATGCCGATCTGCTCCAGCAGGGGCACGAACACCTGCTCCACGAGTTGGCTGAAGGTGTGGTCGGCACGGTAGCGGGACGTCACCTTCTCGAAGAGCTGCTCATCGAAGCTGAGCATGGCCACTTTCAAGGAATCCAGGATGTCATCCCGATCTCCGGCCGAGCGGGCCACCTCTCTGGCCAGTTGGTCCCGTTCGACCGGCTTCAGGCCGGCGATCCGCGAGATCTTGTGCCCATGCCTGTTCAGGTAGGCCACCGTGAGGATCGCCTTCAGTTCGTCGATCCCGTAGGTCCGGATGTTGGTGTCCGTGCGTTGCGGAGCCAGCAGGCCGTAGCGTTTCTCCCACATCCGGATGGTGTGGGCCTTGACACCGGAGAACTGTTCCAGGTCACGGATGCTGAAGTGCATCAGGTAGGGTCCCATGTTGGAATAGGCCACGGACTTGTCCGATCTTCTGCGACGAAGATCGGACGATCCGCGGCTTCATGAAAGGAAGAACAAGCGAACACCCGAACGGTTCAGATAGCAAGAAGGCCCCCCGCCGCAGCGGGGGGCCTTCCATCGGAACGCGCGGAGGGGGATCAGCGCATCACCTGCACCTGTGCGGTGCGGATCACGTCGTTACCAACGATGCTGAGCTGGTACAGGCCTTCGGAAAGGCCCTGCATGTCCATCACCAGGCGGCTTTCACCGGCGGCAAGGTTCAGCCCGTCCGTACGGCGCACGGTGCGGCCGGTCATGTCCGTCAGCACCATCGAGGCCTGCAGACCCTCCACCGTGTTCAGGTCCACGTACAGGATGTCGTTGGCGGGATTGGGCCAGGCGGTGAAGCCGGTGAGCCGGTCGAGCTCGTTCACCGAGGTGCTGATCGGCAGCTCCACCAGCGGACCTCCGCCGGCAAGGGCCACCCACAGACCGAACGCGGGTCCGTTGCTGTTCATCGTCGGGTCCAGGAACCCGGAGGCCAGCACGGTGATCGCCTCGCCTTGCAGACCGAGCGTGGCAAGGGGGGCATCGTAGGCGACCACGGGCGTGCCACCAGCCTGGATCTCCAGGGTGTAGTCGTTGGTGGGCGGCTCCAGGTAGGCGTTGTTGCCGAACTCACCGTAGGACATGTTGCTCACCAGCGTGGCACCACCGAGCACGGCGGTCTCCACCACGCTCACGGTCGGTGCATCGGTGCTTCCATGAAAGACGAGGATGTCGGTGTTGCCCGCTCCCGAAGTCGCCGTTTCCCGTGCACCGCCGAACACGTAGATGTCGAAGGGCTGCACCGGCATGTAGCCGCTGCCGCTCACGATGCCGTTGGCCACCAGGATGTAGGTCTCATCGGCATCCAGTTCGTAGGTGTAGCGTGCCACTGCCGAGGTGGTGTCGGTGCTACCGGGACCAGCGATGGTCACATCGAAGGGTACACCGGCCTGGGCGTCCACGAAGGGGCTGGCGGTGCGGAAGGCGAAGTCGTCCAGCAGCAGTCCGTCGTTCAGCCATACGTCGACACTGGAGGCCGCGGCGTCCGCGCTGTTGTGGATCACCTGCACACGGGCCATGGGGATCGAAGCGGCAGGAAGCTCGACCAGGGGGCCACCCGAGGCCAGGGCGGCCCAGAGACCGAAGGCGGGACCACTGCTGTTCATGCTGGGGTCCAGGAACCCGGAGGCCAGCACGGTGAGTGCTTGACCCTGCAGGCCCAGGGTGGCCAGGGGGGCTCCGTAAGCGGCCACGATGGAACTGTTCTGTTCGTTCCGCACCTGAACGGTGTAGTCGGCGGTGGGCAGTTCCAGGTAGCCGGCGAACATGCCGTACATGAGGTCATCGGTGAGCTCACCTGCGTCCTGCTCATGCACGTCCACGGTGGGGGCATCGGTGCTGCCGTGGAAGACCAGCAGGTCGGTGTTGGCGGCATTGGTCGCGTTCTCACGGGCGCCCGCCTGGACGTACAGGTCGAAGGGTACGTTGGGCATGTAGCCGCTCGTGCTCACGATGCCGTTGGCCACGATCACATAGGTCTCGCCTTCGCTCAGGTTGTAGTTGAATTGGGCAATGGCGTCCGAAGGCTGGGTGCTGTTCGCCGGAGCGATGCCCACGGTGAGGTCCACACCGGCCTGTGCGTCCACGAAGGGGCTGGCGGTGCGGAAGGCGAAGTCGTCCAGCAGGAGCGTGTTGTTCAGCCATACGTCCACGGTGGCGGCGGCAGCATCCGCGCTGTTGTGGACCACCTGCACCCGGGCAGTGGGAATGGGTGCCGACGGAAGCTCCACAAGGGGACCACCGCTGGGGAGCGCGGCCCAGAGCCCGAAGGCCGGGCCATTGCTGTTCTGGGTGGGGTCCAAGAAGCCCGATGCCACCACCACCAGGGCGGCATCCTGCAGACCGAGCGTGGCCAGAGGCGCACCGTAGGCCGCCACGATGGTACTGTTGTCCGAGGTCCGTACCTGGAACACGTAATCAGCCGTGGGCAGCTCGAAATAGTCGGTGGAGAAATCCGTGTAGCTGAAGTCGTCGAGGACGGTCGCTTCCAGCGCGGCACTTTCGAATACGTCCACCGTGGGCGCGTCGGTGCTGCCATGGAACACGAGCACGTCCGTGTTCCCCATCATGGAGGCGGCTTCACGTCCGGTGGCGAACACCTCCAGGCTGAAGGCGGGTGCCGGGGAATAACCGCTTCCGCTGATGATGCCGCTGGCCACGATCACATAGGTCTCGTTGTTGGCCAGCGTGAAATCCTCGGTATAGATGGCATCGCCGGCTCCAGTGCTGTTCGAAGGGGCGATCCCAACGGTGAATTGCACACCGGCCGGAGCGTCCACATAAGGACTGGCGGTGCGGAATTCGAAGTCGTCCAGCAGCAGGGTATTGTCCAGGTAAACGTCCACCACGGCCGCTGCAGCGTCGGCGCAGTTGTGGATCACTTGGACACGAGCGGTCTGGGCGTTGGCCGCCGTGCCTAGGACGAGGGCCGAAGCGAAGAGCCCTGTCCGGTAGAGGGTGGTCATTCGTTCCATGTTCGATCAGTTGGGTTTGCGAGAGGAACACGGCCCGGAAGGATTTGTTCGATCTGTTCGACGAATCTTTGAACAAGGTGGACGAACAACGACAAAGGCGCCCTGGATGGGGCGCCTTCGTGCATCGGTCTCAAGGGTGGCGTCAGCGCAGCAGGGTCACATGCCCGGTCAATTCGTGGTCCTCGTTGTCGATCGCGTCCACCACGTTCACCCGGAACACATAGACGCCGTCCGGGGCATCCTTCCCATTGGCCTGACCATCCCATCCCTCGAACGGGTCGTTGGTCTCATGAACGAGTTCCCCCCAGCGGTCGAAGACCTGGAGCTGGAACCGCAGCACATCGAAGGCGTTGCCAAGCGGCAGCCATACATCGTTGATGCCGTCCGCGTTCGGCGTGAACGAATTGGGCACATAGTAGCCGTAGATCTCCTGTTCCAGATGGGCCACCACCGTGTCCGTGGAGAAGAAGGCCACGTCCACCGCTGGAAGCGTGCTGTCCGCAGGTACGGTGGTGTTGTTCAGGATGTCCCAATACAGGAAGTACCGATAAGGTGCCGGCAGGACCTGCAGGGGCATGCTGATCCCCTCGGGTACCTCCACCCAGGTCGGGAAGGTGGTGTACAGGTCGCCTCCCAGTTGAATGGCAGCGGATCCCGGCGGATCAACGTCCAGCATGACCTGGTGGGTGATCGGTGGCACGAAGTGCGCGATGATCGTGCAGGTGGTGTCGATGGTCAGCCAGGCCGCGCTGTCCGTCAGCGACGGCAGGATGGTGTCGTTGTCGATGGTCCAGAAACCGAAGGTCCATCCACTTTCCGGAAGGGCCGTCAGGTTGGTCGTGATGCCGCCGTAATAAAGCCCGGTGAAGGGATAGGCGGAGGGGGTGATGGAGTTGATCTCGATGGCGCCGCTCAAGGGGGGATCCACATCGAAGACCACCTCATGGGGGCCGCTCACATCATAGCAGTCCACCAAACCTTGTTGGATGGTGATGCAACGCTGTTCGATGAAATCGCGCATCAATTGCACGTTCGCCTGCCAGTCGGCGACACTGCCGCCCCAACGGGCCACCTGGCCGGGCATCTCCGGGGCGATGTTGGCGATCAGGCTGTCCAGGAAGGGCACCATGGTGTTGCAGCTGAAGAGCGTGTTGCCCAGGTCGATGTAGCGGTTCACGTAGAAGTCGCGCACCTGCTGGTTCTCGTTCATCAGCTTGGTCAGGATCTGCGTGTGGCCCTGGCCGCCGGGGTCCGGGAGGTTCTCCGAATTGCAGGGGTCGGCGTTCACCGATTGGTCCGGGATCCCGGTGAAGTTCGCGTAGTGATCGAAGGTCGCGTCCATGTCCCAGAGGATGTAACGCCACTTCTTCTTGTCCCCATTGGGGTTCCGCCCGCGCCACCAGCCGGTGTTCCAGTTCAGCCAATCTGAGCACACGGTGTAGCTGTTGATGCAGAAGTAGTCGATCAGGCTCTTCCAGTTGAACAGGCTGTCCACGTAGTTGAAGGCCGTGGGGTCGCCCATGTTGTTGGTGTTGATGTAGTTCAACAGGGCGTTCCAGTCGGCGATCGCCTGAGGGCCTCCGTACTCGGCCCAGGTGCCGCCCCAGGTCTTCAGGAACTGGAGGTCGTACTCATCCTGGTCGTAGTAGTAGGAGGTGAAGTCGGTGTCGTCCACCTTCTCCCGGACGTCGTAGACCCCCCAGTACTGACCGTTCACATAGAACACGCAGGGCTCATAGCTCCTTTCGTCCAGCCGCAGATCGCCGATCTGGCTCAATGCCTGCACGTATGCGTCCCGGATGTGCGCGGGCTGTCCCGGCCCGAAGTTGTAATTGTCACCCGCGGCCGCCTTGATGATGAACCGCTGGTAATGGTCCCTGCTCTTGGTCCGGAACATGGGATAGTGGATCCCGTCGTTGTAGCCGGTCTGGTCCCGTGCTACGAAATCCACCCCCCGCTGGTCGTAGGCCCAGCTGTCCTGACCATGTTCGTTGTACTCACCAAAGGCCTCGTCGCGGAGCACGCCATCGGGACCGTAGTATTCCAAGTGGCACAGTGGCCTGATGGAACCGTTCCCGTTCAGCAGGTCCAGCAGTTGATCACCGGCGCCGGAAATGATGGGCACCGCATGGGTCACATTGATGAAGTAGGTGTTCGTTTCCACGAAGCTCGGCGGCACGTTCGGATCGGGGTCGAACGCCATGGCCCGCACCACGGTGGTGTTGTTCAGCGTGATCGGACCGCTGTAAGCGGTGGAGGCCGCCGTCGGGGTGGAGCCGTCCAAGGTGTAGCGGATGGTGCTGCCTGCCACGGGGCTCGACATGGTCACGTTCACACCGGCGGCATGGTAGCCCCCATCGGGAACGAGGACGGGGCGGGCGGTGTAGTAGGGGCCACCGCCGGCATTGGCCGCGTTCGGGGTGGCGGTCCCGAACACGCTCCACGTGGCGGCACCGTCCGTGGTCCTGCCCCAACTGGCGTTCACCTGGAGCGGGTCCTGCAACTGAAAATCATCCACCAGCGTTCCGCCGGCGTCAGAGAGCACCACCCATTCCTGGTCCGTCTGGTTCAGCTTGAAACTGGTGTGCTGCAGCGCACCTGCGCTCTGGTCACGGCTGGAGGCGAAGACCATCAAACGCCCATTGGCCGGCACGGTGGTTCCCGGGCCGAAGCTCCACTTCAACGGCACGTTCGGATTGTCGCTCAGGTACCAGCCTGAAATGTCCACCACGGCCGCGCTCGTGTTGTACAGTTCGATCCAGTCCTCGAACTCGCCGTAGGAATCGGAGAACTGGTCCAGGTTGGCGGCTCCGATCTCGTTGATGATGACCTGGGATCGGCTTCCATGGGCCGCCAGCAGGGCCGCAAGGCAGACCGCGGCCTGGGTCGTTCGTTGGATGTTCATGTTCCTGCGCAGGTGTGCTCCAAGTTAAGCGATCGTGAACTTCATCCATGTCGGTTCGAACCGCCATGCGGGGATGCCTATCCACGTCCCTTGCAAAGGGACGACGAACGCCGCTGGAACGACGCCTGAGGTTAAAAAAATGTTCAGGACCTGAACCGCTCCAGGAGCTCCTGACCGAACAGGTCGTTCAGGCGGGCGATGGTGTCCGGGGACAGTTTGTCCCGATGGTCGCCGGAGCGAGCCACCCGTACATGCTGGTGCGCGCTTCCCGTGCCCTTCACCTGTGCGGCCTCCTGCAGGAGGTCCTCCACCAGTCCGGGGTGCTCGGTGAGCCCCACATGCTCCACGATCTCGTTCAGCCAGGCGCGGCGGTCGGCCAGCATGCGCTCGTAGGTCGTGAACAGCACCTCGGGCCTGCCATCGAATTCCTGGAAATAGGTCTCGTAGACGGCCTTGTGCAGCGGGGCATGCTCCAGCACGAACGCATTGATGTCCTGTGCCGCCGCCTTCCTGCGGCGTTCCAGCACGCGCTGGTTGATCGGCGAATGACTGAACGCTTCCGAGAAGTAGTAGGAGGTGAGCATGTCACGTGGATCGCGCAACATCAGCACCACCCGGTAGTTCTCCAGGTCCGCAATGGGACGATGGGAGCGCAGGGCCCCGTAGTAGATGCCGCGCGGTCTGAACAACCGCTTCATGGCCGCCGGGTCCTTGAACAGCCTCCAGAGTTTCGGAGGACCCGTGGAGAACCAGCCCTCGAGGTCGGCATGCAGCATGCCGTGCGCCTGGCCCAGGCGTTTCAGCACGCGGTCCACGAACATGCTGGCGGCCTTGTGGGTGGTGAAGAACAGGATGCTGGGCCGGTCGGCCACCTGGAACTCCCGTCCTGCGAGCAGTGCCCGTTCGAACCGGTAGTGCAGGAAACGGCTCCGAGGCCGGTGATAGAGCCACACGCTCATCCACGGCCAACGGTCCTTCACCGCATCATTGAACCGTTGGTGTGAACGATCCACCAGGCGGAACAGCGAGTGTTTCCAGCTGCTCATTCGGCCGGCCAAGGTACGCCGGGCTTTCCCATTGGAACGGAGGAAGGCGGCCCCGCGGGACCGCCTTCCTCAGGACGTTGAGCTGGTGCTCCGGATCAGCCTTCGGTGCCGGCTCCCTTTTCGTCGGAAGCCTGCGCGGGCTTGTACCCGCTTCCGATGTGCTCGTCCAGGAAGCTCTCCATGGCCCCATAGAAATCGAACCGGTTCTCCTCCTTGCGGAAGCCGTGGCCTTCATCGTCCTTCACCATGTACTCCACATCCACACCGCGTTCCTTCAAGGCCTCGACCACCTGGTCGCTCTCGGCCTTCACCACGCGGGGGTCGTTGGCACCCTGGGCGATGAACAGCGGCACCTGGATCTTGTCCACATGGAACACGGGGGAGGCCGCGGCCATCATCACGCTGTCGGTGGCCGGGTCGCCCACCATCTCATGCATCATGTCCAGGTAGGGCTTCCAGTAGGGAGGGATGGTGCGCATGAAGGTGAACAGGTTGCTCACGCCCACGTAGTCCACGGCACAGGCGTACAGTTCGGGCGTGAAGGTGATCCCGGCCAGGGTGGCGTACCCGCCGTAGCTGCCACCGTAGATCGCGATGCGGTCCGGGTCGGCGATGCCCTGGTCGATTAGCCAGTTCACGCCGTCGGTGATGTCGTCCTGCATGGCGCGCCCCCACTGCTTGAAGCTGGCCTCCCAGAACTGGCGGCCATAGCCCGTGCTGCCGCGGAAGTTCATCTGCAGCACCGCGTAGCCACGGTTGGCCAGCATCTGCACCTCGGGGTTGTAGCCCCACTCATCACGTGCCCAGGGGCCGCCGTGCGGGTTCACCACCACGGGAAGTGCCTTGGGTTCGCGGCCCTGGGGCAGGGTCAGGTAGCCGTGGATCGTGAGCCCGTCGCGGCTGGTGTACTGGATCGGACGCATCTCGGCGAGCTGGGAAGGGTATAGCCAGGGGTAGGGGGTGGCCACCTCCTGCAGGTCGTCGGCAGCGGCGTCGTAGAAGTAGTACTGGCCGGGATCGCGGTCGTCGCCGGCCCAGACCATGAACTTGGTCTCGTCGTCGTCCTCGCCATAGATCCAGAATTCCTTGTCCTCGAAGCGGGGAGCCATCTTGGCGTACATCGCCTTCGTCTCCTCGTCCAGGAACACGCGCTCCTGCTTCCAGCCGGCGTAGTAGGCCATGGTGAGCACCTGGCGTTTGCGGCTGTAGTCCAGCCCCTGCACGTCGTAGTCCGGGTTCGCGTAGATCTCGCGCAGCTCGGTATCACCGGCCAGGTCGTACTCGACCACGGCGGCCTTATCGCGCCCGCCCAGGTTGGTGGAGACGAAGAGGTTCTTGTTGTCGAAGGTGAAGAAGAGCGGGCTGAACTCGTCCTTGAAGCTCACGGTCTTGAAGGCCTCGAAGGGGGCATCGGCACTGGCGCGGTGGAAGAGGGTGGTGGAGACGCCGTCCGTGCGGGTGGCGATACGGATCACCCCGTCGTGGTCGGTGATCCAGCTCTGGTAGTTCTCGCTGTTGTCCACCAGCTGCCTGCGCTCGCCGGTCTCGATGTTCACCAACCAGGGGTCGAAGACCTCCGGGTTCCGCTCGTTCATCTGCACGATGATGTGCTTCTCCATGCCGTCCACGCCATGCAGGTCGTCGAGGGTGCCGGCACGCACGTCCGCTTCCGGGGTCAGGGCCTTCACGTCGCTGCCATCGGTGGCCGCACTGAACACGATGAAGTTCTCATCGCCATTGATGTCCCGGCTGTAGATGATGCGGTCGCCCTTCCAGAAGTAGCCACCCACGTCGCGCACGGTGTCGCGGGTCACCTGGGTCACCTCGCCGGAGGCCAGCTCCTTCACGAAGATGTTCATGCGGTCCTTCCAGGGCGCCCGGTAGCTGATGTGGCTGCCGTCCGGGGAGATCCGGAAGCTGACCTGTTCGGGGTTCTTGAAGAAGTCCTCCATGGGGATCACCGGAGGCGGAGTGCCTTTGTCGGCGGCCATGGGCTCCTCACCGCCGCCTCCGCAGGAAGCGAGCAGCAGGACACCGGAGAGCAGAAGGATCGATCGGTCGGGGCGCATGCGTAGGGGTGTTCTTGGTGCTTTAAGGACACAAGGTCCGGGTTCCACCCTTAGGTAGGCCCTGGCGATCCATGAACGACCAGGAAGCGTGACGAACGGTTGGCCGTTTCAACCCCCGGCGGGAGGTGCGGGCAGCAGGACCTGCCTGCTCATCACGTAATGCTCACCGATGCCGGGGATGTCGAACGGTTCCCCGACGCTGGTGAACCCCAGTGTTCCATAGAACTCGGCCGCCCGGGTGCGCGCGTTGCACCAGAGGCTGTCCGCATGGCGCGCCTCCAGGTGGTCCAGTGCCACCAGCACCAGCTTCCGGCCGATTCCCCGCCCCTGCAGTTCGGGAGCCACGGCCATGCCCCTCAATCGGTACTGCTTCCAACCCTTCACCTGCTCGTTCCGCTCGGCATAGAAGGAGGCGATGCCCACCAGCTCGTCCTGCTCGAACGCACCCAGGTGGAAGCTGTCCGGGTTCCGATCGTTGGGGAAGTCGCAGTCCTCGAGCTCCTGGTGTGGGCGAAGCACCCGGTGCCTGAGCGGCCAGGTCTCGCGGGCACGGATGAAGCGGATGCGCATGACCGAAAGCCAAGTTACCGGGTTGGAAGGATGCCGCGCAAGCCCGTCAAGGCAGGGAGCCCGTACCGATCACGATGACCCCTTCGGAGGTCCGGACCACCAGGTCGGTGCGGTCGTCGGGTCGCGTGACCCGTTCCAGTGCCTCCACGGGGTGGCGGCCTTCCTTACCCATGGGCCAGACCCAGGGACCCCAGCCAGGGCGTGCGGTCACCTTCAATTCCTGCCCTTCCATGCGGTAGGAGGTCATCGGCCAGCACAGGGCGGAGACCACTCCCCACAACGCCAGGGCCAGGAACACGGGGCGTCCCAGGCGCAGGGCCCGGCGTTCCCGGTGGAAGCGGTCGCTGGCCGGGAACAGGGCGGCGAGACCGGCGGCCGCGGCTCCCAGGCCCAGGCTCGCCGCCAAGGCCAGTGTCAGTCGCGAGGCACGTCCTTCCGTACCCGGCACGGTGGCATCCGGAGGAAGGCCCAGGTATCCGTTCCGGAAGGCATGCAGGTCGTTCCCCGCTTCGGCCGAACGGCCTTCATCCCAACGGTCCGACAGCCTGAGCAGCACCAGCGGAAGCACCAGCACCAGTAGGGCCACCCCCGCGAAGTGCAGGGCCCCGCTCACGTTGTCGTCCAGCTCCCAGGCCATGCCGCTCGGCCCGGGTTCACTTCAGGTAGCGCATGTCCATGCCGGCCTTCAGCGAGCGCACGGTGGCATGGATCAGCCGGATCACGTGCTCGACATCGTCGCGGTGCACGCTTTCCACCGTGGTGTGCATGTAGCGCAGCGGCAGGCTGATGAGCGTGCTGGGCACACCGGCGGCGCCGTAGGCGAAGGCATCGGTGTCGGTGCCCGTGGCGCGGCTGGCGGCCAGGCGCTGGAAGGGGATCTTCTGCTTCTCCGCCACGCTCACCACATGCCGCAGCAGCTTGTTGTGCACCGCAGGGGCGTAGCTCAGCACGGGACCCTGCCCGCAGGCGATGTCCCCGCTCTTCACCTTGTTCATCATGGGCGTCTGCGTGTCGTGCGTCACGTCCGTCACGATGGCCAGGTCGGGCCGGATGCGCTCCACGATCATCTCGGCCCCGCGCAGGCCCACTTCCTCCTGCACGGCGTTCACGATGTACAGGCCGAAGGGGAGCTTCGCCTTCTCCTCATGCAGCAGGCGGGCCACCTCACTGATCATGAAGCCGCCGATGCGGTTGTCCAGGGCACGGCCGGTGAAGAACCGGTCGTTGAGCACCATGAACTCGTCCTCGTAGGTGATCACGCAGCCCACGTGCACGCCGAGCTTCTCCACCTCCTCGCGGCTGCTGCAGCCGCAGTCCAGGAAGATGTTCTCCAGGCTGGGCGACTGCTCGTCCTTGCCCGGGGTGCGCACATGGATCGCGGGCCAGCCGAACACGGCCTTCACGATGCCCTTGTCGGTGTGGATGTTCACGCGCTTGCTGGGGGCGATCTGGTGATCGCTGCCGCCGTTGCGCTTCACATAGATGAAACCCTCCTTGGTGATGTAGTGGACGAACCAGCTGATCTCGTCCGCGTGCGCCTCGATCACCACCTTGAACTTCGCAGCGGGGTTGATCACGCCCACCACCGTGCCGTAGGGGTCCACGATGTGCTCGTCCACCCAGGGGCGGATGCGGTCCAGCCAGAGCTGCTGGCCACCGCTCTCGAACCCGGTGGGCGAGGGGTTGTTGATGTAGGCTTCGAGGAACTCGAGCGAGGCGGGCTTCAGGATGGACTTGCCGGCGGTCTTCTTCTTGGCCATGGCGCGTTGCGTTCAGTGGGGCCGAAGATAGTCGGGCCCCATGCGGCGGAACTTTTTCCGGGGGCTTCCGTTGCAAGGGGCGGCGAATTGGACGCCTTCCACCATGAAGATGCATCGCACGACCCTGTTCCTGTCCCTGTTCCTGTTGCCGGCCATGCTGCTCCAAGCACAGGATGGTAGCGGCCCCGACAAGGAGTTCGCCGATGCGGTGAAGCGCGGCGACAAGGCCTATGACGGAGGTGGGCTCGACATCGACCAGGCCCTGGTGGCCTACGAACAGGCGCTGGCCCTCCAGCCGGAGAACGCCGAGGTGCTGGTGAAGATCGGCCTCTGCCACCTGAACGGGGCGCAGCGCCATGAGTCGCTGACCTACTTCCGCAAGGCTGCCGAGCTGGCGCCCGACATGCCCCGTGTGCACTTCCTGCTGGGTTTTGCCCTGCAGCTGAACGGGGAATGGGACGCCGCCATCACGGCGTTCGAGGAACACAAGCAGCGGTCGTTGGGCATCCCCGATCCCGAACCGATGTACAACCGGGCCGACCGGTACATCGCCGAATGCCGGAACGGCCGATCGCTGTCCGCCTCCCCGGTCCCGGCCGAGGTGGCCCTGGTGCCGGGCATCAATTCGGCCCATGCCGACTACGGCCCACTGCCCACCGCGGATGGATCCACGCTCTACTTCACCTCCCGCCGCGCCGGCACCACCGGCGGCAAACGGAACAAGGTGACCAACGAATACTTCGAGGACATCTACGCCAGCACGCTCGATAGGGACAAATGGACCACTCCGGCGCCGCTCCCCGAGCCGCTGAACAGCAAGGGCAACGACGCCACGCTGGGGCTTTCCGCCGATGGCAGCACGATGCTGGTGTTCCGCGATGGGCCCGGCATGGGCGACATCCACCGGAGCACCCAGGTGAACGGGGTCTGGGGCGCGCCGGAACCGTTGGAAGGCCTCAACACCAAGTTGCAGGAATCCAGTGCCTGGACCACCGCCGATGGCCAGTGGACCTATTTCGTGAGCGATCGCGGCGAGGAAGGACTCGGCGGTCAGGACATCTTCCGCAGCCGATGGATCGCGGAGACCAACTCCTGGGGGCCTGCCGAGAACCTCGGCCCGGACGTCAACAGCTCCTACGATGAGGAGGGGGTGTTCGTGACCCCTGACGGGAACACCATCTACTTCAGCAGCAAGGGTCACACCACCATGGGCGGCTACGACATCTTCCGCAGCACGTTCACCGATGGCCGGTGGAGCCGTCCGGAGAACCTGGGCTGGCCGATCAACTCAGCGGACGATGACCTGTTCTTCGTGCTGATGCCGGATGGCAGCACGGGCTATTTCTGCTCCGTGCGGCCGGGTGGCCTTGGCATGGACGACATCTACCGGGTGGAATTCACTGCTCCACAGCACCTGGGGCAGGCCCGTTGAGCCTCCGTCAGCGGAGCACCCGTCCGGTCCAACCGGCCGGACCGCTGGTGATCCGGACCACATAGGCCCCGGTGGCCAATGCACGAAGGTCCACCACGGTCCCCTCCAATTCCTGGGAAGCCAGAGCACGCTGCTGCAGCCTGCGTCCCATCGCATCGAACACCTCCAGGGTGGCCCTGCCCGTACCGTCGATCGTTCCGCGGAGCGAATACAGCCCGTCCGTCAGGGGTATGATCGCCAGGTCCAGCCCGGCGACCTCTCCGATACCCACGCTGGTGGACACGCAGAAGGGCGTGCTCTCCTCGAAGTCGAAGTTCCCCCCCGTGGCGAAGTTGCCGAGCTGGTCGGTGAACACCGTGTAGCTGCCGTTCCCGAAACCGCAGCAGATGCCATCCCCGTAGCTGTCCATGATGGTGAACTGGTAGCAGCCGTCCGGCAGGCAGAGCGTGTCCGATCGCACACTGCCGCTGGCCGCCCCGTTGTAAGGTCCACCCGACGCCACCACACTGCCGTCCAGGTCGCTGGTGATCGTCCAGGTCGTCTCTTCGGGGTAGTCGTCCACCACCACCGCCACCTGCATTTCATGAGGCAGCACGGTCACGATGACGGGCGCTGTATGCGTGTCGCTTCCGAAGGGATTGGACATGGTCAGGGACACCGAGTAGGTCCCTGGTGAAGCGTAGAGCACCGTTGGCGAGGGGTCGCTGCTCACCGCAGGGTCTCCGCCGGGGAATTGCCAGTCCCAACCGGGGGCTGCTTCCAGGCTTGCATCGTTGAACACGATCGCATCCCCTGCGCAGATGGCCGCGCTGCCGTGAACGAACAAGGCCTGCGGTGGCAGTCCGCTCGGTGCGTAGAGGTCGCTTTCCCAGAGCCCACGCCCGTAGGTGGCCGCGCGCAGTTTGCCGGCGGTCTGGTTGATCTCCAGTTCGGTGACCACCACGTTGGGCAACCCCTGCCCGAAGGGCTGCCAGTTGCTCAAAGTGCTGTCCGTGTAGAACACGCCCATGTCCGAACCCACGTACACGCCCCCCGCACTTCCCGGCTGGAACACGATGGAGTTCATGGGCACGTTGGGCAGGTTGGCGGAGATGTTGGTCCAGGTCTGGCCGGCGTCGCTGCTCACATACACCTTCTCGTTGGCGGCGAAACCCGACAGCGTGCAGTACACCACCTCGGGGTCCAAGGGATGCACGGCCAGGGAGGTCACGGCCAGGTCGGGCAGGCCGCCGGAGATGTCCGTCCAGGGGATCCCGCCCGTGCTGGAGTGCCGGACGAAGTCCGTCCGGGAGACGTAGATGTGGTCGCTGTTGGAGGGCGCCAGGGCGATGTAGCGCACCGGGGCCGGACTCCAATTGGAGATGGCCGTCCAGTTGTCACCGCGGTCCGTGCTCTTCCAAAGGTTCTCGAAGCCGGCGAACAGGACCTGCGGGTCGGTGTGGTCGATCACGTAGGGCGTCACCCAGGGTCCGTCCTCGGGAATGCCGTTGCCGATGTTGCTGAAGTTCTGGCCGGCATCGAAGGAGCGTAGGATGCCTCCGTTCTGAAAGCTCCCGTACACGATGTCGGGATCCACGGGGTCCACTGCCGCCTCCATGCCGTCGGCACCGAAGACATGGGTCCACACGCCGTTGTCCAGCAGGTTGGTCCCATTGTCCTGCGCCCCGCCGATCACCCGGGAAGGCATCACCTCGGAACCGCCGAAGCGATAGAACTGCATGATGTCCAGCCCGGCGCTCAGGTCGAACCAGTCGTTCGCTCCGTTGAAGCTGCGGTGGATGCCACCGTCGGAACCACACAGGACCTGACCGTTGAACACCTCCAGGCAGTGGATGTCGGCGTGGGTGTAGCCCCATTGGGAAGGATATACCCAGTGCGACTTGATCGTCCAGTCACTGCCTCCGTTGGTGCTCTTCCACACGTTGATGCCGCCGACGTACACCACCTGGGCATCCCCGGGGTCCGCGGCCAGCGCCATGTCGTACCAGCTCTGTCCGCCGTTGTCGGCGCCGTTCTCCTGGTAGCCGAAGAGGTTCGGTGAGTTGGAGCGGAGGTTGAACTGAAGGCCGCTGTTGGTGCTCCGGTACAGACCCCGGAACCCGGAATCGTCCTCCCGGCCGGCCAGCACGTAGACCACGCCCGGGTCGTCCGGCGAAACGGCCAGTGCCATGCGGTTCACCAGATCGTCGGCCGGCAGCCCGCTCGTGATCAGGGTGAAGCTGCTCCCACCGTCCGTGCTGCGGTGGAACTGGTCGGTGGTGGCGTAGACGATCGAAGGGTCACCGGGCTTGAAGGCGATGTCCCGGAAACTGCCTTCCGCCACCTGGGTCCAATCGGCGGCTCCGTTCACGGTCTTCCAGAGGCCGTTGCTGGTGGCACAGAACAGGGTCTGCGGGTCGGTGGGGTGCATCAGCAAGGCGCGGGTCGTACGGGCCTGGGTCAGGTCCCAGTCCAGTCCGGTGGTCTGCCAGCTGGCACCGCCATCGGTGCTCTTCAACACGCCCAGGCTGTAGGTGTCCGCACCATCGCCATCACCGCTTGCCACGTAGATCACGTCGGTATCGTTGGGGTCGATGGCGATGCCGCTCACGCCCAGCGAGGGCAGTTCGGTGAAGAGCGGGGACCAGGTGGACCCATCATCGGTGCTCCGCCAGAGTCCACCGGAGGGGGTGCCCACATAGATGGTCGTCGGCACCTGGGGGTCCACCGCCACGCAGTTCACCCGGCCGTTGCCCGGATTGTAGGAGATGGTCTGCCAGGTGGTCGGTCCGAGCGGGGTCCAGGTCGCGCTCTTGGCCCCCTGCGCCCGTTCCATGCGGCCCACCTCTTTCCAGGCGCGGGCATAGGCAGCCAGGTCGAAACGCTCTCCGGAAGGGTAGGTGCGTGGCTCCATGAACCATTCCCAGCGCTTGAACTGTTTCCACCCCTTTCCCTTCTCGTAGGTCTTGTCGCCCCAGTATTCCTCGAACGCGTCCTGCACCTGGTGCACGTTCACGTCGGGATCCATCATCAGGTCCACCCACTGCTGGGCGGCCAAGCCGGCGGGGAGGGTCAGGGCACCTGCCAACAGCAGGGCGGTCGGGTTCCGGTTCCACATGGGGAGAAAGGGTCGGGAAGGGCGCAACTACCTTTGCAAAGGTAGCCGGTGGCCCGCCGCGGCGCCGTTCCTGCCGTTCGCCTGCCTTGGGATCCAGATGACCCTCCCCGCCGCTCCCGAACTGAGCTTGGAACGGACCCGTGATGGTTCCTTCACCCTGCTGGCCAACGCGCTCGACGAGCCCTACCATTCGCGTCATGGCGCCCTGCAGGAATCCATGCACGTGTTCATCCGGCAGGGTCTGCTGGCCCATTCAGGTCGCGACCTCGATGTGCTGGAAGTGGGCCTGGGCACCGGCCTGAACATGCTGCTGACCTGGCTGCAGGTGATCGAGGGGCGCAAGGAGGTGCGCTATCTGGCGCTGGAGCCCCGGCCGCTCGATCGCGACATGCTGCGCTCCCTGGACCATCCCGCCCAGTGCGGGCTGCCCGTACTGCAGGAGCCCTTTCTGGACCTGATGACCGGTCCCGAAGAGGAACCCATCGGCACCGCCGTGCCGTTCCGCTTCACGCGTTCACGCCAAGGCATGGAAGAGCTGGACGCGGAACAGGCCTTCGACGTGATCTACCACGATGCCTTCGGCCCCCGTGTGCAACCCGACCTGTGGACCGACGCGATCTTCCAACGGTCGTTCCGCGCACTGCGACCGGGTGGCCATCTCGTGACCTACTGCGCCAAGGGCGAAGTACGCCGGGCCATGCAACGTGCAGGCTTCCGGGTGGAACGGCTGCCTGGTCCGCCGGGCAAGCGGGAGATGCTGCGTGCCACCAGACCGGCCACCCCATGAGCTGTTCGTTCACCCTGCGCGCCTACGGGCTGTTGCTGGACCAGGGCCGGGTGCTGGTCTCCGACGAGCTCATCCGCGGGCAGCGCATCACCAAGTTCCCCGGGGGCGGCCTCGAGTATGGTGAAGGCTTGAAGGACTGCCTGGTGCGCGAAGTGCGGGAGGAACTGGGCGCGGAGGCCTTGGATCCCCGGCACTTCTACACCACGGACTTCTTCCAGCAGAGCGTCTTCCACGAGCGGCCCATGCAGGTGGTCAGTGTCTACTTCACCTTCCGGGTGGCGGACCCCGGAGCGTTGACGGTGGTCCGGCAGCCGTTCCTGGGCATCGGGGAAGGGAGCGACGCGGAGGTGTTCCGTTGGCTGACCTTGAACGGTGCGCCCTACGATGCCCTGAGCCTGCCGATCGACCGGCATGTGCTGCGGATGCTTCAGGAGGGAGGCTAGACCCCCAGCCGCTTAGTCACCAGCTGTTCCACCTGGACGAAGAGCTCGTCAGGCTCGTAGGTACGCCAGTCCAGCTTGTCCAACCGGCCGCCGAGCAGGAAGAACTGGTCGATGTCCGCGGCGATGATGTCCTGGCGCACATGCTCCCGGAAGTTCAGCAGGGCGATCCAGCCACCGGCGTCCTCCACCTCCTCCCACCACTCCTCGTAGTAGCTCTGGTCGCTGGTGTGGAAGTTCAGCACGTTCTCGCCGATCAGGATGAACCGCGAGACCCCCTGCAGCATCAGGTGCTCCATGATGTCCCGCTTCAGGAACATGATGTCGTTGTGCAGCAGGTCGTTCCACTCGCCGATGAGCTCGATGATCGCGAAGCCGTCGTCGTAGTCGGCGTAGAGGATCTTCAGGTACAGGGTGGAGGACCCGAAGGCGTCCCACTGCGGGTGGATCGCATGGTCGTACACGGCGTTCGTGAAATAGAACTCGCTGTACTCGCGGCCGAAGAACGGGGACAGTTCGTCCTCCTCCGCCGTATAGCGGTGCCGCCAGTTCCAGAACGGTTCGATGTCGTGCACGGCACAAAGCTAGGCCGGTCGCCGGGCCTTCCTGTCAGAGCCGGTGACCCGCCTCGATGGCCCGCCGGACGCTGCCGTAGTGGCGCAGCAGTTCGTTGGCCTGTTCGTAGCCCAGCCCCAGCTCGTCCATGATCATGCGTGTGCCGCGGTCCACCAGCTTGTTGTTGCTCAGCTGCATGTCCACCATGCGGTTGCCCTTCACGCGGCCGAGCTTGATCATGAGCGTGGTGCTGAGCATGTTCAGCACGAGCTTCTGGGCGGTGCCGCTCTTCATGCGCGTGCTTCCCGTGACGAACTCCGGGCCCACGACCACCACCACCGGGTGGGAGGCCACCTTCGCCACCGGGCTGCCGGGGTTGCAGGTGATGCAACCGGTGAGCACGCCGTTCGTGTTGCAGGCCTCCAGTGCGCCGATCACGTAGGGGGTGGTGCCGCTGGCCGCGATGCCCACCACGCTGTCGTCCTTGCCGATGTGGTGCTCCTGCAGGTCCTTCCATCCCTGTTCGGGATCGTCCTCGGCGAACTCCACCGCCTTGCGGATGGCACCGTCGCCACCCGCGATCAGGCCCACGACCAACCCATGGGGTACGCCGAAGGTGGGCGGGCATTCGCTGGCGTCCAGGATGCCCAGCCGCCCGCTGGTGCCGGCGCCCAGGTAGAAGAGCCTTCCCCCGCGCGCCATGCGTTCATGCACGGCATCCACCAGCGCTTCGATCGCGGGGATCGCCGCCGCCACGGCCTCGGGCACGCCCCGGTCCTCGCCGTTCATGCCCTCCAGCAGGGCGCGGGTGCCCCGCAGTTCCAGGTCGTCGTGGCGGGAAGGCTGCTCGGTGATGCGGTCCATGCGATCGAAAGTTAGCGCGCGGTGGTCCGGTAGAGCGCCACATGAGCGGGGCCATGATCGAAGCGCGCTTCCAGCAGGGCGTCACGCGGAACGGTCAGTTCCTCCCCGTAGCTGGCGAAGTCCATGCGCACGATCCGGTCCGCGTCGGCCGCCTCCACGGCAAGGCGGTCCGCGGGAAGCGGCCGTTCCACATAGCCGGCCAGCGGTTCGGTGAGGGCCTCCCGTACGATGTAGGGGGCGGCCACCGTACCACCCGGATCATCGGGCCGCGACAGGTGTTGCGCCAGATCGCGGATGGCCCGTGCCCCTTCCGCATAGCCCAGGTCGCTGTCCGCCGTGCTCCGCGGGCCATTGGCCACGAAGGTCACGAGGGCGACGACCGCCATGGCCGCCAACGTCCGGAGGTTCCCCTGGAGGAACGGGGCCAGCACCAGGCCTAGGCTCCAGCACAGCAGCACCACCGCCGCCAGGATGTACCGCGCTGAATAGAAGTTGAGCGCGCTGAAGCAAAGTAGCGCGGCGATCACGGTCCACAGGAGGCCCTGGGTGGTGCCGTGCGGAATGGACAGGCCGCGCCAGCGGAGCGCCACCACGCCCAGCAGCGCGAGGATCACCAATGCGTTCCGTCCCTGGTACACCAACAGGAAGGCCCCGTAGCCCTCGGTCAGGTTCGCCAGAACGGCCGCAGGGTCGGTCACGGTGTGGCCTACGTGCTCCGGGTACAGGAACCAGCCGTGGGCCTGCCATTGCAGCAGGGCATGTACCGAGAAGGCCGCGAAGGGAGCCACCCAGGCCATCAGGGCGGACCGCGATGGCCATCGGCCCCGCTTCCAGGCTTCGTACCCCATGTACAGGACCACGGCCGCCGCCACCGCAAGCCCGCTCTCCTTGGTCAACACGGCGCCGGTGAGTGCCACCGCGAGCGCACCGTGCCGTCCGGAGCGGCACGCGGCCACGGCGAGCACGGTGAAGAGGGACAGCATCACCTCCGGAAGCACCAGGCCGCTCTGTGCCAGGAACACCGGTTGGAAGGCCAGGGCTGTAACCGCCAGGACCGCCGCACCCGGACCAGCCTCGGCGCGCACCACCAGGAAGAGCGTGATGAGCAGGACCAGCGAAAGGCCCAGGGCGGCGGCGTGCAGCACCACCGGGGTGTCCCCGAAGAGCAGGCCCGCCATGCCCAGTGTGGCATGGAACAGCAGGGGATGGCCACGTCCCAGTTCGGGCGGAAGCGCTCCGGGCAGGAGGGAGGGTCCTTCCCGCGCCAGCGTGCGTACCGCAGGCCCGTACACCCAGGCCTCGTCCCAGTAGAAGGGCAGGTCCAGCAGCGGCAGTTTCACCGCGAGGAGGACGGCCAGCACGACCGCCAGGAGCACCCAGGCACCGATGCGCACCACGGGTGCCAAGGTACCGGCCGGAACGCGGAAGGCCGCCCCATCGGGACGGCCTTCCATCGGTCTTGTGCGGGATCGCTTATTCAAGCACGAGGCGTCGCGATACGGCGCCCTCCTCGAAGTGCAGTTGGAGCAGGTACACCCCGCCCTCGATGCCGTTCCGGTCGATGGTGAAGCGGTCGCTGTTCACGTTGAAGGCGCGCACCAGGCGGCCGTTCACGTCGAACAGTTCGTAGTGCTCCACGGTGGCGGCACTGCTGGTCACGGTCACCTGGTCCACGGAGGGGTTCGGGAACACGTCCACGCCGAGGGCGATCGGGTCGTTCTCATCGATGCCCACCAGCGCGCAGGGGCCCAGCTGCAGGGCGCACACGATGCGCGGGTTCAGGTAGCCCATGATGGTGTCGATGTAGGCGCGGGCCTTGGCCGGGCTCATGTTCGGGTTGCTCGCCAGGCTGGCCTGGTGGGCGGTGATGGGCGGAGGCCCGGCGTCCACCACGGCCGTGGCCAGGGGGGACATCGGATCCCAGAACTGCCAGGGGCTGGCCTCCTCGAAGGGCGCCACCATCATGCCCGGCCAGTCCATCGTCACGAAAGGGAACAGGCCCTCCACGTTCGAGTTGATGTCCACACTGCCGCCGGCATGCGTCTGGGTGGTGCCGTAGAGCGAGCGGGCGCGATCGGTCCAGGGGTCGCTCACCAGGTTGGCGAACGAGGCGTTGTTGCCGTACTGGTTCACCAGGCGCATCAGGTAGTTGGAACCTTCCACGGGCACCACCTGGTCTCCCGTGGTGGGCACGATCACCACGCCCTGGGTGAAGGGCGCGAAGGGGTCGAACACCGTGTGGAAGGCGACCATGGGCACGTCACCCGGCTCCAGCCAGGTGGTGTCGGCGATGGCACCGCCCATGTTGCAGGCGAAGTGGGTCTCGTAGTCGAACCCGTTGTTGCGGTACAGCGACAGGCAGGGCACGCCGGTGGGGCAGGTGCCGTCGATGTTGCCCACCTGCATGGTGTCGATGTAGCTCACGGTGGGGTCGAAGGGGTCCGGCAGGAACTTCTCGGTGAACATCTCCATCGGGTCGTCCAGCGTGGCGTTGCTCAAGGCCAGATAGCCACCGGTGCCTTCGCCGATCACGATCACCTTTTCCGGATCGATGGCGTAGTCGTTGGCGCCGGCCGCGTTGGCCTTCAGCGTGCGCACGCACTGGCGCATGTCGTGGATGGCCCGGTACACGGCGTTCAGCAGGGTGCCACGGCGGGTCTCCAGGTCGGGTGCCAGGGGGTTCCATCCATGGCGGTAGTTCATGGCCACGGCCACGTAGCCCCGGCGGGCCATGCGGCGGCACATCTCCACCACCGTGCTGTCCTCCTTGCGGCCGGTCGGGCTCCCGTTCAAGGGCGGGGGCAGGGCGTCGCCGGTGTGCACGTACAACACCACCGGACGTGCGGTCTCGCTGTCCGCACCCTGGTCGGGCTCATAGATGTCCATGCGCACGTCCACGACCTTCAGGGCGGTGCTGGCATCGCCGGGGTCGTAGAAGGGGGCGGGGATGGGCTGTTGCATGTCCACCAGCCCCTGCAACTGCACGATGTTGGGCCCCACGTCGGGGGAGGCCAGGTTGGAGGTGAGGAAGTTCACGTTGGTCCCATAGATCACGTTCGCGGTCACGTTGATCTCGGCATCGGTGAAGATCTCCTCCAGGTATCGTTGCTGGGCTTGCACCTGCGTCGCAAGGACGACAGTGCCCGCGGCCAGCGCGAGGGTCAGGGTTCTTGTCATGAGATCGGGGATTGAAGGTTGCTTGTTCAAAGGTAGTGCGTGGGGGTCACCGTTGGTCCAGTTCGTAGATCAGCTGCACGTAGGCCAGCCGGCCCACGCGCGGACCGCCGTACACCAGCAGCACGTCGTTGTTCCACATGCGGTCCAGCCGTTCGTCGTCGGGCACGTTGGCATCGAAGAGCGGGGCCAGACCGAAGAGGTTGCTGGCGCCCACCTTCACCGTCAGGTGTGCCGGCGGGAACTTCACGTTCACCTGCGCGTCCACCATGTCGTAGGTGGGGATGGCCCCCGTGAACTGGGGCGACCCCTCGAAGGTGAAGCCCTGCACCCACTTGTAGTTCACCCCGAAGCCCAGGTTCGGCTTCTCGGTGAAGGGCACCTTCATGTCGTGCCCGGTGATGCCCACGTTGAACTTGTGCTCGGGGGTGTTGAAGGCGGGGATGATCGGGTCGTCGTCGCCGGTCACCAGCTTGTTGTAGCTGTAGTTCACGCTGTAGGTGGTGCGCTTCAGGTAGTAGTTCACGCCCAGGTTGGCACCCTGCGTGCGCACCTGCTGGGTGGCGTTCGCCGCCAGTCGGTAGGCCTGCAGTCCGCCGATGGGGAGACCGGATTGATCGAACTGGCCGGACAGGCCGATGACGTATCCGATGAAATCGTTGTACCAGCTCATGTACGCGCCGGCATCCACATAGAACCGTTCCCCATGGGTGCCCCGGTACCCGGCTTCGATCGTGCGCACCTGCTCGGGCCGGATCCGGTCCACGTTGAAGTAGTCGAGCTTGTCCTGGTCCAGGTCCTGCCGGTAGTCGTTGAAGGACTCCACGGTGAACAGGCTGTCCCGGCCCTCCTCGAACTGGCCGTCCACGTTGCCCAGCAGCAGGGCGCGCCCCACGTTGTAGTACAGGTACTGGTCGGCCAGGGTCGGGTTGCGGATCGCGCTGCTGAAGCTCACCCGGAAGGTGCGTTCCTGGGTGGGGCTCCACACCAGCGAGGCGGCCGGGCTGAAGAGCGCGTCGAAGTTCTGGTTCTTGTCCATCCGCAGGGTCACCGTGGCCTTCAGCCGGCGGTCCAGCAGACGCTTCTCCACGCCGGTGTACAGGCCGAACTCCTCGTTGCGGATGGTCACGTCGCCCGTGTCCCGGAAGATGGTGCCCGCCGTGTTGGGCAGGTACATGCGGTAGTTGCCACCGGCCACGATCTCGGCACCGGATCCGCTGCTGTCCCTCGGAGCCACCTGGAAGCGCTTCTCACCCATCACGTGCGCCAGGGCGCTGCGGTCGAAGAACAGTGAACCGCCCTCGGTGAAGCGCTTGCCGGTGATCTCCCGGAACTTCTCGTCGAAGCGCTCGGTGCCCACCTGGTAGGCGGGGTCCAGGAAGGTGGTGTTCAACTGGTTCACCGCCGAAAGCACTTGTTCGTGGTAGTCCTGGAAGTCGGCCAGGTTGTCCTGGATGTACTGGGCCTGCCAGGCCCGCCATTCGTCCGCGGTCCAGCCCATCTGGGCCGCCTCGTTCACCGTGATGTAGTCCGGACGCGCGTTCACCAGCGGCGTGATGTTCAGGTTCCAGTAGTTGGTGTACTGGATGTTCCAGCGCAGCGTGGGCCCCGCGGCCTCCTGCATCCGGATGCCGGTCGTGTAGATGTCATAGGTGTTCCCCGCGTCCTCGTGGGTCACGTAGCCACGCACGAACCAGTCGTTCTCCTTGCGCAGTTCCAGCCGGTGCTGGAAGAACTCCACACCGTCCAGCCGGTAGCGGTTGTCGCCCTGGTACACGGTGGTGCCCGTGCTGTAGTTGCTGGCCACGATGAACTCCAGGCTGTCCAGCGTGCGGTAGTGCAGCGCACCGCCCAGCTTCAGATTGTCCGTCCCGTAGTCAACCAGGTCGATCTCCCGGTAACCGTCCCGCAGGAACTTCCCCAGGCCGGGATAATCCCGCAGGTCGGAGATCGACTTGGTGAAGTCGTTGTTCACCGTCACGTCCTCGTCGCCGTAGATGTTCACCCCGTCGAACCGCCCGGGGTTGTCCACCCCGGTGGGGCTGTCGCTGGTGGGGCTGTAGTCCTCGGCGTACCAGTCCTCGGCGCGCAGGGCGAAGAGGTTCAGCTTGTAGGCCCAGCGGTCGTTGCCGTCCTTGTCCTGCAGCACGTCCGCCCAGCGTACGGCGCCTTCCAGCATGTCCCGCTCACCGGCCTTGGCGCTCACGCTCAGCCCCGGGAACAACCACGGGCTCTTGGTGGTCATGGCGATGACCCCGTTGAAGGCCCCCGGACCGTAGTAGGCCGTGCTGGCCCCGGCGATCACGTCCACCTTCATCACGTCCAGGTCGCTCGCCCCCAGGAAGTTGCCCAGGCTGAAGTTGAGGCCCGGGCTCTGGTTGTCCACCCCGTCGATCAGCTGCAGGCTGCGCACCGGGCTGGTGCTGTTGAAGCCGCGGGTGTTGATGACCTTGAAGCCGAAACTGGCCGCCGTCATGTCCACGCCCTTCAGGTTGCCCAGGCTCTCGTAGAAATCGCCGCTGGGTGCCTCCCGGATGGCGATGATGTCCATGCTCTCCACGGTGAGCGGCGCCTGCTTCTGCTTGTCGCTGATGCGGCTGCCCACCACCTCGGCCTCCTTCAGCAGCACCTGGTCCGCGCTCAGCTTGAACTTGAGTTCCTTGTCCAGGCTCTCCACCACCACCTCCTGCTGCTGGTAGCCGATGAAGGAGATCTGCAACGTGTAGGGCGGCAGCTCGTTCAGCAGCAGCTCGAAACGCCCGTCGATGTCGGTGACCGCTCCGGTGGTGGTGCCCTTCAGGATCACGTTGGCCCCGATGATGGTCTCCCCGGAGCCCGCGTCCGTCACCACGCCGCGGAGCTTCACCTGCTGGGCCACGGCGCACAGCGGCAACAGCAACAGCACCAGCGGCAGCGCGCGCTGGAACAAGGGAAGGGCATGGCCTGGCAGGGTCATGGTGGGGTGCTTCTGCGTCCGGGGCCGGACCCTGCGGACGGCGGCAAAATAGTTCCCATGGTGATCGTTCCGACAAGGTCCCGGCCGTGTCTTCTTCAAACACCCCTGTGGAAAGGCTGTTCTGCGCGGCCTCCGGACGGTGGACTGCCTACCTTTCACACATGTCCATCCGCATCACCTTCCACGGTGCCGCCCGCATGGTCACCGGCAGCAAGCACCTGCTGGAGGTGAACGGCCTGCGCGTGCTGCTGGATTGCGGCATGTTCCAGGGCGAAGGGAAGGAGAGCGACGCGAAGAACCGGCACTTCGGATTCGACCCGATGGCCGTGGATGCCGTGGTGCTCAGCCATGCGCACATCGACCACAGCGGCCTGCTGCCCCGGCTCGTGAAGGAGGGCTTCTCCGGGCCCATCTTCGCCACGCCCGCCACGCGCGACCTCTGCGCCATCATGCTGGAGGACAGCGCCGGCATCCAGGAGAGCGACCACGAACGCGAGGTGCGCCATGCGCGCGATGGCCAGCGCGTGCCCCCGCCGCTCTACACCGTCAAGGACGTGTGGCCGGCCATGCAGCAGTTCGTCACCGTGCCCTACGGCGAGGAACGCGAGGTGGTGCCGGGGGTGAGGCTCACCTTCACCGATGCCGGGCACATCCTGGGCAGTGCCGTGGTGAACCTGGTGGTGAACGATGGCACGCAGGAACGCCGGATCCTCTTTTCAGGCGATGTGGGCCGCTACGTGGACCGCCTGCTGCCGGAGCCCGCACCCCCGCCGCAGGCCGACATCGTGATCTGCGAGAGCACCTACGGCGATCGGGACCATGCCTCCATCGCCGAGGCCGTGTCGGAGCTGAAACGGCACGTGGAGCACACCTGCGTGGAGAAGAAGGGCAAGCTCATCATCCCCGCCTTCAGCGTGGGCAAGACGCAGGAGGTGCTGTACACGCTCAACGAGCTGAGCAACGCAGGCGAGCTGCCCCGCATCCCGGTGTTCGTGGACAGCCCCCTGGCCATCGACGCCACCAAGGTGGTGCGCGACCACACCGAGCTCTTCCGCAAGGAGGTGCGGGAGAAACTGCAGGAGGACCCCGACCTCTTCAGCTTCCGCGGGGTGGAGTTCGTGCAGAACAGCGAGCGCAGCAAGCAGCTGAACGGCCGGCAGCAACCCTGCATCATCATCAGTGCCAGCGGCATGATGGAGGCCGGCCGCATTCGGCACCACCTGCGGCATTCCCTGGGCAACGAGCGCAACACCGTGCTGGCCGTGGGCTTCTGCGCGCCCGGTACGCTCGGGGCCGAGATCCTCAGCGGCGCGGAGGTCGTGCACATCTTCGGACAACCCATCCGCGTGAAGGCCGAGGTGGCCCGCATGGAGTTCTACAGTGCCCACGCCGACCGCTTCGAGCTGGTGCGCTTCCTCAAGAGCCAGGACCCCGACCAGGTGCAGCGCCTCTTCCTGGTGCATGGCGCGGAGCATGCCCTGCATGCGCTGGCGGAACGGTTCCGTCAAGAGGGCTTTCCGGAAATCGCGATCCCTGCGCAGGGGCAGGGGTTCGACTTGTAACTACTCCACAAGAAAGCGTCCGGTTCCCGTGCGGGAACCCGTGGCGTCCATCAACTCCAGGAGGTAAAGGCCCGCCCCAAGACCGGGAAGAGGAATGGACTGCCTGCCTTCCGATACGCCCGGTCGGCCGGTGCCCACCGATCGGCCGCTCATATCCAGGATGCGGTAGCGTTCCCCAGCTTCCTGCTCCAGGTACAACACACCATTGCCTTTCAGAGGGGACGGATAGAGCATGAGCAGAGAGGACTGACCATCATGTTCGGCAACGTCGGTGGCTAAGGAGCAGCGATCGATCATGGTGGGCAGCGGAACGGGTACCGAGACGATCGGTGCCGGCTCAGCGAACGTCGCGTAGAACTGTTCGGTCGGCATGGCGATCCTGTCCGACAGGAGATCGGTGACCTGGATGGTGCTCACTGGAAGGTCGGTGCGGGCATAGGTCGAGGTTGACCACATGCAATCAGGAAATGAATCCAATGCACATCGGGCGATCTGGGGTGCGCTGGTATAGACGCCGGACATGTTATCCTGTGCCAACCATATTCCAAGGGCCGTCAGCGTATCATCCTGAATCTCCAAGGAGTAGGTTCTTCCTATGTATTCATGGTCCTGGTCGGAAGCGTTTCGCTGACGGTAGGCGGTGGCAACAGGACCGGATCGTGGGCAGATCAGGATCTCTTCGGCCAGCAGGACCGCAGCATTGTCCGAGGTGACATCGAGGTCGAGCAAGTTGTAGATGGATCCCTCCTCCATCTGGTCGAGCTCCACTACGGACCCTTGTTGGTCTGTTCTGATGAATAGCTGCGTGAATTCCATCCCGATCTGGAGTGTGGCATGACTGAGGATGTTGCCGTCCAGGTCCTGGGTCATCTCAGAGGACTCCATGGAGGACTGTGGGGCGGTGCTCGTGTATCCGGAGGCTTGAAGAAGGTCACCATTGGAGCTCAGCCGAAACAGTTGATGACCGCTGAAATTCTCTTTGTTGTTCTGAATGATCACTCCGGAGCTGTCCACCGTCTCGAACCGGAGGTTCAGGAATGCGGACCCGATGGAGGGGTCGAACCTGGGGAGGCCGAGGGGCATGATCGAGGAAGCCGATCCGATCGCCCGTGCCCAGATCAGCTGACCTTGAGCATCGGTCTTGAGCACTTCGACGTAATTGTCGAGATCGCTATCGTGATGGATCAGGAAGTAGAGTGTTCCATCGGCGGACTCGGCCACTTGTATATCACGGATGAAGCCCACCGACAGAGGCATGTCATCTATCAGTGTCCTGTCATGCCGCACCCGATGGAGAAGGTCACCCGCAGGGTCGAACCAACTGGTAATGATGCCGAACGTCACGGTGTCATCATCATTCAAGTTGAGGTTCTGGATCTCGTATGTCCCCAGGTCCGAAGAGAGGTATCCGCCGTCGCTCAGTTGAATGAATGCATGGGGCTCCAACACGGCCTCTCCATTTCGCTTGCTCCAAACCGGATAGCCGGACGCGTCGAACTGCATCCAGGTCGTTGAATCATTCTCCCAGTGGCGGAACAAGCTTCCCTGGGGTCCACGGTGCAACATGGTCCAGGAGTTCGAGGTCGTCTCAGGTACGCCAACGTGCTGGAAGACCTGGCCTTGAACAAGAATTGTCGTCACCAGTCCAATGAGCAATGAGAAGGACTTGATCGTTGCTTTTTCCATCGCAATGAACGGATAGGATAGATGAAGATACTATAATGACTCACCACCCGATCGGGCATGCATGAGCCTCAGTGGATCGCTTTGGCGATAGCAGGCCAAGGCGGAATGCTCTCTGCTCCGCTACTTCTAGACCGCAAGGCAGCGTTCCGGCCTTTAGGGCTCAACTCCCGAACCCCACCGCCTTCTTCAGTTCCGCAGGCAGCTCGGGCAGCTTGTTGCGCTCGAAGAGGAAGCTGCTCAGGTCGGCGAT
>ERZ795048.708-NODE-708-length-34219-cov-5.344456_pt1 | contig 34219 bp, 41 predicted proteins | sample MGYA00375132_ERZ795048 | MGnify/ENA primary metagenome ERZ795048 (study PRJEB30177, sample SAMN05720225) | activated sludge metagenome | isolation source: Anaerobic digester | place: Hong Kong | collected 2014-12-17 ... | reverse complement strand
TAAACAGCGCCACAGCGACCGGAACACTGCGTTTTGCCGGACTGGATAAAATCCTCTCCCGCGCACAAGTCATCGGCACAAACATTAACAGCTCACCTTACGCATTGCCCGTGCGCGAGTTGGCACGTTTTCTCGAACGCCTAAAACCATTGGGCCGCGTTGAAACCAATGCCGAAGATGGCTTCGTCCACATCTTTAATTTAGAAATGAATAAAAAGGGACAATTTCTGATTAACGGCCAAAACGCCAGCGCACTTTTACAAGAGCCCAAAGAACCTATGCTGCCTGCCCAACAAAAGATTCAGCCTTAAGAATATAAGGAATGAGCGCATTAAGCCGCAACATGCCCTCACGGCTCAATCGCATTTTATCATCATCCAACAAAACCCAACCCTCATTTTGAACAATCTGCAACCGTTCCATATCAATAAATGCGTGCCAATCCTGCCCGCCCTGCACACTTAAATGCTTAAGCTCCACACCTTCACGCAGCCGCAAACCCATCATAAACGCTTCCATAAACCGCTCTTCGCGCGAAAGCATCTGCGCCGGATGCCCCACGTATCCATTCGCCTCAACCCGATCCAGCCAGACCTGCGGCGCACTATGCTCACGCGTTGCCACCCTGCTACCATCATCGCGGCTTAAACGCCCGTGCGCCCCCGGACCAATACCAACATAATCACCATAATGCCAATAAATCAGATTATGCCGCGATTCTTGCCCCGCCCGCGCATGGTTTGACACCTCATAGGCGGGCAGTCCAGCCCCTTCCAAAACATCCTGCGTTAAATTGTAAAACGAGCACGCCTGCTCTTCACCCGGCAAAGCAAACAACCCGCGCGCATGATCAAAATAAAACGGCGTATTGCGCTCAATTATAAGCTGATATAAGGACAAATGCCCACCAGCCAGTTCCACCGCCAGATCAAGTTCCGCCCGCCAAGCCTCCAAGGATTGATTGGGCCGCGCATATATCAAATCAAAGCTGAAACGATCAAAAATTTTGTGCGCAATTTCAATCGCCGTCAGCGCCTCCGCTGCGCTATGCTGGCGGCCTAGAAATTGCAAATCCGTATCATTAAGCGCCTGCACCCCGACAGATACGCGGTTCACACCCGCCGCTTTAAATGCCGCAAACTTCTGCCCTTCAATCGAGGTTGGATTTGCCTCCAGCGTAACCTCCAGATCATTGACCTGCGGCCACAACGCCCGTGCCTTATCAATAATCGCGCCCACAGTTTCCGGCATCATCAACGACGGTGTCCCGCCGCCAAAGAAAATCGAGGTTAACGTTCGCCCGCGCAATTGCTCCGCATAATGCTCCAGCGCCCGCAAATACGCCACCTGCCAGCGCACATGATCAATCGTGTCATGCACATGGGAATTAAAATCACAATACGGACACTTGGACAAACAAAAAGGCCAGTGGATATACACTCCAATCTGGCCTTGAATGTTCATATTTAAAACAATCCGTTAAACTTAATTAACGTTAAACTTCGCTCTGTTGAGCGCTGCCGGCTCAATAGATGCCCCGGTTGTCCCAATCGTATTAAGCATCGATTCAAACACGATAGGTAAAGCAAAGAGCGCTCCACCGGCGGCCAAACGAATAGCCCCATCCTTCAATGGAGTCTGCGATGGGTTTTCAACGTGATCTTTAAGTTTCATCACACCCAAAACACCCATTAACAAACCAATCATATAAGAAATGGATGTAACCATCCCTGGCAATTCTTCAACCGACTCGGTAATATTCCGGGCAATATCACTAAAATCATGCCCCGCGCCAATCTGCGCATTCGCATTCGTCGTACTTGTCAAAAAACCAACAACAAAAGCAGCCTGCAAGTGAACAGCTTTATTTTTTAAAATCTTAAACATTACAACCTCCTTGAATACGCTTTAACACCTTGCATATTGCAGCGATTTTATATAATAAAAATCGCCCAAAAGTCAACTTTTCAGCAAATCCCAATAAAATCTTATGGGCGTAACCCTACACCGCTTCGTCCTCAAAAGTCGCAGCAACAAGCTGGCGAAAAGCGTCAGCGCGGTGCGACATTGCATGCTTCTGATCCGGTTCCATCTGTGCAAAAGTTATCGTCTGCCCCTGAGGGACAAAAATAGGATCATACCCAAAGCCATGCGTTCCACGCGGGGGAAATTCCAGATGACCTTCGGCCCGCCCTTCAAAAATCTCAACATGTCCGTCTGGCCAGGCCAAACAAAGTGCGCAAACAAATGCTGCCGATCTGTCCTCAGCCGTCCCCAGAGCCTCTTCAACCTTATTCATCGCATAGCTAAAATCGCGCGTTCCATCCGGTTTTTGCGCCCAGCGCGCCGAATAAATCCCCGGATCACCGCCCAGCGCCGTAACGCTCAAACCACTATCATCCGCCAGCGCCGGCTTCCCTGAAGCCTTCGCCGCTGCCAAAGCCTTCAACCGTGCATTCCCGGCAAACGTACTTTCCGTTTCTTCCGGTTCAGGCAAGCCCAACTCCCCGGCAGTGTAAAATGTCGAAATATAAGGCCCCAGCAAATCCGCAATCTCACGCGCCTTACCCGCATTATGCGTTGCAAGAACAAGAGATAAAATTTCACGTGCCACTGTCATTCCTCATCGTACATAAATCTAATCTAAAATCAGGATAGAAACTCAGCAGCATACAGTAAAGTAAGAGAACACTAAAAACTAAGACATAAAACAAGGAGCACAACTTATTAAATTATTTACACAACGCTGATCTTCCTCTCTCATAAGAGAAAAGTCATTACCAAAATTCATCAGAGATTCAACGGAATCGCCTTCCAGCTCTTTTAGTAATTGCACGGGCAAAACCGCCGGGGAATGCCCTCCAAAGCCAACAAAAAAGCCTATTCTTTTAACAGCTTGACTAATTTCACCCTCCACATCTTTCACTAACAAACTATTTGCTTCGTCTTCATTTCCTATAGCCATAGCAGCTAAAAAAGCAATAGACATATTAGAAAGTTCTTTCGTCTCATCTGAGTTCAATAACATAACATTTCTCCAACTAAAAAATATTTTCATAACGCAAAAATCGTTCGCCTGCAAGAACAAACGATCTAAAGCCCCAAAACATCTTTCTGAACCGCCGTCAATTCTGCACACCCCTTCTTGGCCAATTCCAGCAATTTCAAAAACTCTTCTTCACTAAACGGCTCTTTTTCCGCAGTCCCTTGAATTTCGACAATTCCGCCACTACCCGTCATCACGAAATTCGCATCCGTTTGCGCTGCGCTATCCTCATCATAATCAAGATCCGAAATACCCGCGCCTTCATAAATCCCGCACGAAACCGCCGAGACTGTATCGTTAATCGGTACAGAAGCCATCGCGCCGGTTTCCACCCAATGCTGAAACGCCAGATGCATTGCCACAAACCCGCCGGTAATCGCCGCCGTACGCGTTCCACCGTCAGCCTGCAACACATCACAATCCACGCGCACCTGCCGCTCGCCCATCTTTTCAAAATCCACGACGGAACGCAGCGCCCGGCCAATCAAACGCTGAATTTCCTGCGTCCGTCCTGATTGCTTGCCTTTTGCAGCTTCCCGGTCCATTCGTAAGCCGGTCGAACGTGGCAACATGCCATATTCTCCCGTTACCCAGCCCGTGCCCGTGCCTTTCATCCAGCCCGGCACACGCTCCTCTGCCGTAGCCAGACACAGCACATGCGTATCTCCAAATTTAATCAGGCAAGAGCCTTCTGCGTGCTTGTTCACATGTGGAAGTATTTCAACATCGCGCATTTCATCAAATGCTCTGCCAGATGGTCGGGCCATAAATAAACTCCAAGATTAAGTGTAATTAACTGTCGCCAGACTAAGCATCACATCCTCCCATCTCAAGAACTTTATTCTACAAAGGTCGTGGATGAACCTGCATTCAGATTGCTGAAACCCTTGCCTGCCTCAAGCATTCTTGGCACGATAAAGGCTCAAAATTGCTGATAGCCATCGGATTAAAGACCATGAAAAAACTGCTCACCCTTGCCCTGCTCCTGTGTTTCCTACACACTGGATTTTCCCCTGACGCCAACGCTCAACTAAGCTTTGACCGCGATGATAACGTCAAAAACTACAATAACGATAACAACAGCGACAGCGACGAAATTGATTTCGACTTCGATTTCAGCGGCGATGGTGAAAAAGACGAAGGCCCTAAAGTCATCAACCCCTTTGATGATAAATACAAACCGGACCTGACAGCCGAAGAAACGGAAGGCGTCAATCTAACCCCCAACTACTTTTATTATTTCACAATACTTCGCAAACCGGATGCTTCCCCGGATGATATAAACCTGTTCATCTTTTCTCCCGGCACCATTGTCGGCTGCCTGAGCAAAGAACCGGCAAGCCTGGAAACAGTTAAATTCAGCCCGACCATGCAAATCAAACTCACAGAAGGGCAAACTGATGTTGATCGCGAAACCGTTCGCTACTTTCACTATGAATGCAAGCCCGAAACCGGCATGGTCGAAATGTATATCACGCTCAGCAAAAAGCAGCTAATCAAAGACAAAATCAAAAAACTCGTTCTGTTAAGTGAAGCCGTCGGCCCCTTCAGTGATATTATTATTGATTTCCATGATAACCATATCGACATAGAATCAAAACTCCACGACCTCGGCTGCTTCGGACTAAAAACTCACGGCATACCGAAAAAATTCACATACTGGCTTTACCCGGAAAATACCATGGTCCTGTTTTCATCCTCTGCAGATATAAAAGAGAAAAAAACGCGTGACAAAGTCATTGCTTTAGCCCGGCGCCATGGCTTAACGCCCCTGGATGAAATTATCCCCGAATTCGAAAAAAGCCACTACCACGATGACAAGCTCTTCGTTGTTGACACAGCCGGGAACTATAAAGACAAACTGCCAAGCATAAGAGACAGATTTGCATTCGGAAAAATACAGGATTCAGAAACATATTTCGGCGCTAAAGGCCCATATACTAAAGTCACAGAAAAAATGATTTATGCGCGCAGCCCCGATATTCACGAATAAACATGAAACCAACAGCGAACTCCTGCCTTGATTCTTCACATGAAAACGGGAATTATGCCTGCATTTAAAGCATACCAAGAAAAAACTTAAGACACATGAACACACCGACACCTGAAAAACCCGCCACTTCCGAACGCGAAGAAACTCTGGCTGAGCGCTCGGCCCGTCTCGAATCCGAAGCAGCCGGCCTGTATAACAAGGACGAACAAGACCCGCTCGCCCCGGAAGCCATCGCAGAAACAGACGAAGAAAGGCAAGACGCTCCGGCAACCGCTTCCGGCGTAGAGCTAGTAGAACTAAAAGCGCTGCAAGAAGAACTCGCCGCCACGCGCGACCAGGCCAAACGCGCTCTGGCCGAAGCCGAAAACACCCGCCGCCGCGCTATCAAAGAACGCGAAGACGCTTCAAAATTCGCAGTCTCCGGATTCGCAAAAGATTTACTGGACGTTTCAGACAACCTGCGCCGCGCTCTGGAAGCCGTGCCCACCGATCTGCTGGAAAGCGCGCCGCGCCTCAAAAACCTTGTCGATGGCATCGAAGCCACGGAGCGCACCCTCCTGCGCACCTTCGAAAAACACGGCATCGAAAAAATCGAACCGCTCGACCAGCCCTTCGACCCGAATTATCACGAAGTGATGTTTGAAGCCCCGGTTCCCGGCAAACCGGCAGGCACCGTTATGCAAGTTATGGAATCCGGATATGTCTTGAATGGCCGTATCCTGCGCCCGGCGCGCGTCGGCGTCGTTAAGGATGATGGCACCACCCCGCCCACAGGCGAAACACCCCCCGGCGGCCATATTGATACGCAGGCTTAAAAAACATCGGTAGAACCAAAGGTCACAAAATGTCTAAACTTCTTTCTTGGGCCTTTTTAACAACATGCGTTTTTTTTACATTACTCCTTGGGTTTTTATATCTGCTCTACATGGAAAGAAGCATCAGTCCGTATGCCCCCCAAATATCCTTCCTTAACTTCCTGTCAGGAGTAAATGTTCTTCCGAAAACACTGAGCACCGTACACCCTGTTATTCAAATCACAAGTCTCACAAGTCTTTTTTTATTTGCCCAACTGGCATATGCACTACTCATACAAAAAACACTTATATGCTCGAAACAAGAAACCAATATTTTTCAAAGTTACAAATGGGCATACAAAACAATTTTCTCAACAAAATGGTTTGTTGTAAGCATAAGCGGCATATTGTGCTTCTTACTTACAGCCCCGAATTTTTATTATTCATACAATATACTACAAGTAGCAACGTTCCTCGCTACAATCTGGCTTGTGGCAATTTTTCCTCTAAGCGCATTCAATCAAGACATAATACACTCAAATCAACCCAAAAACTGGTTAAAACCAGTATGGCCAGGATTTGAAACATATTCTTTATTTCTGCTGTTTTCCTGTTTTTATGTACTGGCAATAGTTAAAGAAATCACCCCCGAAAATCTTATACTCACAGCATTAGCAATAGTTTTCAGCATATCAGGAACATTTATATTCACTTACTTATCTTTTCAAATTCTGCACAACCGATCAGTATATAAAAACGTTTTCAAAACCATTAAAAGAACACTGCCTTCCAGAATTTACATTGGCTGGCTCGCGCTTTTCATCTTACTGCCGTTCTTCGCCGCTATCCCCTTCCTCATAATATTATTTTTCTTATCATGGGGATACAGTGACATATTGCCAAAACTTGTAAGCAGATATAAAAACACTGACATAAACCTTTCAGAGACCTTTAAAAGCTTTCTTAATTGGCTTGATAATTTTTCTTATGGATACGCCGAAAGCACTTATATGCTGATTTGCACTCTACTATTGACGTTTCTAACACTATCTACTGGCAGATATTTTTACTTGTCTTTACAAAACAACACAAAGAAAGAAAGCTAAAAATCACGCCTGTAGAACTTGCAATTTTAAACAACGCTCTTATATTACTCCTTAAGAAGTGCTGTGAAAAACGGGCTTTGAAGTATATAAATCTTGCTTAAGTTAAGGAGATTAAAATGAGCAAAATTATCGGTATCGACCTTGGTACAACCAATTCCTGCGTCGCTGTTATGGACGGCAAGGAAACCCGAATCATCGAAAACGCCGAAGGCGCGCGCACCACCCCATCCATGATCGCCTTTTCCAAAGACGGTGAACGCCTCGTCGGCCAGCCTGCCAAGCGTCAGGCCGTCACCAATCCCGAAAACACGCTTTACGCGATTAAACGCCTGATTGGCCGCCCTTTTAAAGACAAACAGGTCCAGGACATGGCCTCAAAAGCCCCCTTCAAAATTATCGAAGGCGAAAACGGCGATGCCTGGGTTGAAGTAAACGGCGAAAAATACGCCCCATCACAAATCTCGGCGATGCTCCTGCAAAAAATGAAAGAAACCGCGGAAAACTTCCTCGGCGAAAAAGTCACAAAGGCCGTGATCACGGTTCCCGCATACTTCAACGACTCCCAGCGCCAGGCCACCAAAGACGCCGGTAAAATCGCCGGTCTGGAGGTCGAGCGTATTATCAACGAACCCACAGCCGCCGCGCTTGCCTATGGTCTCGATAAAAAAGAACACGGCACGATTGTTGTCTACGACCTTGGCGGCGGGACTTTCGACGTCTCCGTCCTCGAAATCGGCGATGGTGTTTTTGAAGTTAAATCCACCAACGGCGACACATTCCTTGGCGGTGAAGACTTTGACTTGCGCATTATCGATTACCTCGCCGATGAGTTCAAAAAATCCGACTCCATTGATTTGCGTAAAGACAAGCTAGCCCTGCAACGCCTGAAAGAAGCAGCGGAAAAGGCCAAGATTGAACTCTCTTCCACCACGCAAACCGAGGTCAACCTGCCATTCGTCACGGCTGATGCCAACGGACCAAAGCACCTGCAAGTGTCCTTAAGCCGAGCCAAACTCGAAAGTCTGGTTGAAGACCTCATCAAGCGCTCCATCGATCCGGTGAAAAAGGCGCTCAAAGATGCAGGCCTAAAACCCGCCGATATTGACGACATAATCTTGGTCGGCGGAATGACCCGCATGCCGAAAGTCATCGAAACGGTCAAAAACTATTTTGGCAAAGATCCGCACAAAGGTGTTAATCCTGATGAAGTCGTCGCCGACGGCGCAGCTATTCAGGGCGGCGTACTGCAAGGCGACGTTAAAGACGTGCTGCTTCTTGATGTTACCCCGCTCTCACTCGGCATTGAAACCTTAGGCGGCGTCTTCACCCGCCTGATCGAACGCAACACAACCATCCCTACCAAAAAATCGCAAGTCTTCTCCACCGCAGAGGACAGCCAAAACGCAGTAACAATCCGCGTCTTCCAGGGCGAGCGTGAAATGGCCGCTGACAATAAAATTCTCGGCCAGTTTGACCTCGTGGGCATTCCCCCTGCTCCGCGCGGTATCCCACAAATCGAAGTCACTTTCGACATCGATGCCAACGGGATCGTCAATGTCTCTGCAAAAGACAAGGCTACAAACAAGGAACAGCAAATCCGCATTCAAGCCTCTGGCGGCTTATCAGACGCCGATATTGATCAAATGGTCAAAGACGCAGAAAGCCATGCCGATGAGGATAAAAAGAAACGCGAAACTGTTGAAGCCAAAAATGTAGGCGAAAGCATGATTCATGCGACCGAAAAGTCGCTGGAAGAACTTGGCGGAGATTTGCCGAACGACGAAAAAAACAAAGTTGAACAAGCAATTCAGGATCTCAAAGACGTACTCGAAAGCGGAAATGCCGAAGACATCAAAGCCAAAACGGAAAGCCTGTCTCAAGCCAGCATGAAACTGGGGGAACTGGCCTACCGCAAGGCCCAGGAAGAGGCAGCTGGTGAAGCAGAAACGCAAGAAGCCGAACCTGTAGACGCCGATGAAGACGAAGTCATTGAAGCCGATTTCACCGATCTTGAGATCGAAGATGAAGACGGCAAAGATCAAAAGTCTGCTTAAATTAATCCATTACGTCATTGCGAGCGCAAGCGAAGCAATCTAGTATCTGGATTGCCGCGTCGGGCCGAAAAGCCCTCCTCGCAATGACGATTGTTAAAAACTGGGAATACAGGCGTGAAAAACAATACATCATATTACGAGATCCTCAACATCTCTCCGAAAGCTTCGGACGATGAAATCCGCCGTGCCTATCATACACTGGCCAAAAAGTTCCACCCGGATCGAAACCCGCAAAATCGAAGACTGGCCGAACTCCGCTTCCGCGTTATCAGCGAAGCCTATGCCAATCTCAAAACCCGGGAAAAACGCGCCGCCTATAATCGCACCCGCCGTCTACAGGCCCAAAACGACAACAAAAACACTGGCAATTTTTTCTCTCAAATCAGTGAGATTTTTAAGCCCAAAAACAAAGAGATTAAAAATTAATGCCCAATGATTTATACAAAACCCTCGGAGTCGATAAAACCGCCAGCGCCGATGAGCTTAAAAAAGCCTATCGCAAACTGGCTATGAAATATCACCCAGACCAAAATAAAGACAACGCCGAGGCTGAAGCTAAATTCAAAGAAGTCAGCCACGCCTATGATATTCTCAAAGACGAACAAAAACGCGCCGCTTACGACCGTTATGGCGAAGCCGCATTCGACGGTTCTATGGGTACCGGCGGTGCTGGCGGCCCTAGCGGATTCGGCGCAAACGCAGGCGCCTTTTCCGACATCTTCGAAGACATGTTCGGCGAATTCATGGGCGGACGCGCAGGCGCAGGCCGCAGCGGCAAGGCCCGCGGCTCCGACATCCAATACACGTTAGAACTCACACTTGAAGACGCCTACAAGGGCAAAGACGCGCAAATCAAAATCCCCGTCAATGATACCTGCGAAGCGTGCAAAGGCTCTGGCGCACAGAGCGGCACAAGCGCCGGGGATTGCTCAACCTGCGATGGCCAGGGCCGCGTTCGCCAACAACAGGGATTCTTCACCATCGAACGCACCTGCCCGACCTGCCACGGCGCTGGAAAGATCATCACCGACCCGTGCAAAAAGTGCCACGGTCAGGGCCGCATCAAAAAAGACAAAACGCTCAAAGTCAAAATCCCGCCCGGCGTTGATACCGGCCGGCGCATCCGCCTGTCCGGCGAAGGTGAAGCCGGTGTCCAAGGCGGCCCGCGCGGCGATCTTTATGTCTTGCTGGCGATCAAACCGCACAAACTCTTCAAGCGCGATGGCGCAAACCTGTTCTGCCGCGTGCCCATCACCGTTACAAAGGCTGCGCTAGGGGGTGATCTAGAAGTCCCCACCATCGAAGGCAAGGCCACAAAAGTCAAAATCCCGCCCGGCACCCAGACCGGCCAGCAATTCCGCCTCAAAGGCAAAGGTATGCCCATTCTGGGAAGCGACTCAAAAGGCGATCTTTACATCGAAACCTTTGTCGAAACCCCGGTCAACCTGAACAAAAAACAACAAGACATCCTTAAACAACTCGACAAGGATTTCAGCGAAAATAACGGCGGAGGCAAACACTCCCCCGAAGCCAGCGGCTTTTTCACCAAAGTCCGTGAATTCTGGGATGACTTGAAGGATTAGGCTTAATAATTCCCATGGCCCTGGACACCCTTATAACCCCGCTAAATTTCAACGATGCCATCATTGGCAAATCGATCAATGACAAAAAAAGCGGCCTCGACATTATCGTGGGCTATATCAGCGGCATGCCTCCAGATCTGGCAGAAATGGTCGAACAATTTGATTCCATCGGCCTCGCCTTGATGAACCGCGGTATCGGTCAGCATGAACTTGACCAGGCCTGCCAAAAACTGGCCGAACAATGCCAAAATGAAATTTCTTCTCTGCTCATAACCAAAAGCGACCTCCCCTTTGATGCCAGATGGTATCTCATCGGCGATCTTCTCCAGATGCTCGAACTTGCGCGAAAAGACATAATTTCTTTGCCTTTTAGCGATTTCCTGTATGATGAGCTTTCAGATTTTTTAAGAACATATAGATGATAAGTAATTATAATTAATATATTTTTCAGACAGAACGCAAAGGAACGACAAAATGAAAATAGGTGTTACAGGATGCACGGGCCGAGTCGGAAGCCTGATCACGAAAGAACTCCTTTCCGGAGACTGGAAAGAATTAGAGCTGGCTGGCGGCACAGTGCTCAACGAAGATGAAATCACCGATGACTTCTTCATGACCACCGACGCAGAAGACCTCTTCGCCCGCGCCGATACGATCATCGACTTCACATCGCCAAGGGCCGTCCCGACCCACACCGAACTGGCCGCCAAACACGGCACCATTCTGATTATCGGCACCAGCGGCCTGAGCGAAGCTGACGAAGCCCTCGTTAAACAGGCCGCCACAAAAACCCCCGTTGTCTATGCCGCCAATATGAGCGTCGGCGTCAATCTATTGATCGCCTTGGTCGAACAGGCCGCCCGGCGTCTCGATGATAGCTGGGATGCGGAAATCCTCGACTTGCATCATAAATATAAAGTCGATGCCCCTTCCGGCACATCTTACGCCTTAGCCAAAGCCATCCAAAAAGGACGCGGTAAAGCGTTCGACAAACAAGATCTCACATTAGCGCGTGAAGGCCATACCGGTGCGCGCGAAGCTGGAAAGATCGGCTTTTCCGTTCAGCGCGGCGGCGATGTCGTTGCTGAAAATTCCACCATTTTCTTTGGCATGGGGGAACGCCTCGAAATCACGCACAAAGCCACAGACCGCGCCATTTTCGCACGCGGCGCTCTGCGAGCCGCACTCTGGGCCAAGGGCCGCCCCGCCGGCCTGTATTCCATGAATGATGTTTTGGGGCTATAGAGTCAAAACTTATAGCTTCTCCATCCGAAGAATCTTGCGCTTTAAATCCGCGCCCCAGCCATAATTCCCCAGCGCACCGGATTTTTGTACCACGCGGTGACACGGCACGATTAAAGACACGGGGTTTTCCCCCACCGCGCTTCCAACGGCGCGCGCCGCCGCAGGGCGTCCAATATCATTCGCCACATCACCATAACAAAGCTTTTGCCCTTTACGAATCTTCAAAAGCGCCTTCCACACTGCCTTTTGAAACACGCTGCCATGCAAATCAAGCGCAATTTCATTCTCACGCCCCTGCGCCCAGGCCTCCATCACCTGATCCCCCAGATCGCGCAGCTCATCATCATCATGAACAAATTCTGCGCCTTTAAAATGCGCCCGCATCCGCTCCAGCCCATCGCCCTTATATCCGGCGACCATAAAACCGAGCCAGCACAATCCCTTCTCCGTCTTTCCAAGCACCATTTCCCCAAGGCTGGATGGATAAAATCCGTAAATAATTTTTTCCATGACGAATCCCCTTTTGCTTGTTATGTGTTGACCATGACTCTATCGCAAAAAAATATCCAACTTTTTTTCTCCCGCCTGCGCAAAATTCAGCCTGAGCCAAAAAGCGATCTTAAATGGACCAACGCCTACACCTTGCTGGTCGCCGTTACGCTTTCAGCCCAGGCTACCGATGCCGGCGTCAACAAAGCCACGCATGAATTGTTCAAAATCGCCGACACGCCGCAAAAAATGTTGGGACTCGGAATCGACGGCCTTAAAGAGCACATCAAAACCATCGGCCTGTATAACAACAAAGCCAAAAACATCATCGCCATGGCTGAAATTCTGGTCAATGAATATGACGGGCAAGTGCCCGACAGCAGAGATAAACTCATGAAGCTTCCCGGCGTAGGCCGCAAAACCGCCAATGTCGTACTCAATATTGTTTTTAAACAACCGACCATGGCCGTCGACACGCATATTTTCCGCGTCGCCAATCGCACCGGCATGGCTCCGGGCAAAACACCTGAAGCCGTCGAACAAGCCTTGCTGAAAGCCGTGCCCGATGAATTCGCCCTCCACGCCCATCACTGGCTCATCCTGCACGGACGCTATACCTGCAAAGCGCGCAAGCCCGATTGTCCAAGCTGCATTGTCGCAGATCTATGCGAATTTAAAGAAAAAACACATCCGGACTAAAAACTATAAATTTTATAGAAAACTGTAAGATCAGTTCTCGGTTTCATGGGGTGCAATCAGCACCGTCTCATCGAAAAGCAATATGTCGTTAAACAAACATTGCGCACCGACCTTAGGGATATAATATTGCCGAGCCCAGCCTTGTTGCGCTTCAAATTCTTTTCGGCATTTATCGGCGCACTGCGTTTCAGACATCGCAAACAATATCCGCAGACCCGATCCATAGCTGTCTTCATTTTCCGGATCCATATAGCTTTTAAGCTCAACCGTACAATGATTGCGATAAATTTGCGTACACGCAGGCGGATTCAGACATGTTTCGTGCTGCCAGGCACCGCATTTCCCTTGCACGCACTTTAACATGATCTCTCCGGCATATTTCTCGCTCTGCTCCCCGGGGGCCGACACCGCACAATCCATCGCTCTGGGATCAAGCCCACGCTTATTATAATAATAATCCTCGGCAGCCTTATAGTGGTCCTGCGATACGGCAAGCAGGGAATTACAGCCGATATACATCAGTCGGCAGTCCTGATCCGCATCACATGCCCGCCATCGCCCCTTGGGCGGCCAGCCTGCAAATACATCGAGATCAATCTGCCCCACAAGAGAATCGTCCCGATGAGCAAAGAATGAATCGACGAAGGCGATATTCTCTGGATTTTCCATCCCATTTTCATATTGAAGGATTCTAGAGCCAGTCATAACCGTATCGCCAAGATAAAGCCATTTCTGTCCGGGAGAAAAACGAACATGACAGGAACTGCTGCCCGGCTGAACCGTAAAAACATTTCCGGCTGATGCGTTTTTATAGCCCTTTTCAATATTGAAAACGACCTCGCTTTCTTTGAGGCTTTGCACCACTCCTATAAAAACAACGTCTGCCTGATTATAAAGCGTCTCAAAATCCTGTGGTATATAACGGCATGCCCGTGCGGGCGTATAAGCAATTAAAAACAGGAAAAGTAATAACAAAAATTTCATGCTGGCAGTTTTATCAACTTTTCATGTTTTTTCATAGAGTTAATCTCAAACCCTTAGTTCGACTTATAAAATCCATCCAGCCGCACGAAACGCGCCTCCGCATTTGCACGAACCAGATTCTCAAGACACTCCTCCTGAACGTCCTGATCGCTCATGCCTTTTTGGCGCGCCCGCACTTCATAATGCGCCACAGGAGCCTCTGACACCTTTTTCACACCGTCAGCAACCGTAAAATATACATCCAAAACGCACACCTTATTACGATATTGCCAAATCACCGTTGGCAAATCCCGGCGCACCAACTCAGGCTGGCTCAAAACTACACGCACATCGCGAGCGCTAAGAGACAAAAGGCTTTCACTCCCCCCCAACATCACCCGGCGAAGAGCCCGCTTATCGGCGCGCGAATACTCGGCATCACGCACAATCATCTTACCTGCCAAGCCGCTTGCTGCCTGTGCCTGTCCGTAATCTTGTTTCAAACTATGAATAGCAAAGAAAAATCCAACAATAACAAACAATACTATCAGTAAATTCAGCTTACTTTGGTACATAAATAACCGCTCTCTTGTGATTTTTTATTTGCGCCATCAAAGCGCTATCGGCATTTTTGGATATATGGCCCCATCAGGCCCGGTTACAAAAACGTAAAAACGCCCGCCTCAAAAATGCGCCCTTCCCGCATAGCTACATACAAGAAGCCAGGCCCTTATAAAGCCTGGCTTCCAAATGTTCAACAAAAATATCAAGTGTAGCAGTATAAAACCACCTCAAAACGCCTATTCAGCAGCGGCAGCAGCCTTACTGAACAAACCTTCATCATTGTTAGCAGGCTCAGGTTGCCGCTCAACTTTCTCTACTTTGGGCACTGCCGACTTCGTGACCTTTGGAGCTGCCGATGGCTTTTTTGCCGCCGACGGAGCCGCTGACAAAGGCGTAAGCTTACCATCAATAATTGCTCCCGCTTCCAGAGCTATCTCTTTATAAGAGATAGACCCAGTTACTGTTCCCGTTGATGAAACAGTTAAACGGCCACTCACAGTGATATCACCTTCAAAACGACCTGCGATATTGGCTTCGTTGATTTCAACAGTGCCATAGAATGTCCCGCTCTCTGCAATTTCCAGAACATTCGCGCCTTTAAGCGCAGCTTCAACCGTCCCTTCCACCAGCAAATAATCACAAGACTCGATTTCACCAGACATTGTGATACCAGACCCGATTGTCAACCGACGATCAGAACCGGTATCCGCAGGACTGCCGCCCAAACCAGGGTAAGCACCGGGATAACCGCCCGCTGCGCGAACCGGAGCCTGCCCGGGGCGTTGATATGCTCCCATCACTGCTGGCGCACTGCCTTCTTGTTCTGTTGCTGTTTTATCTTGATCTGTCATGGTCCCTTGATCCTCTTCTTGGGGTGTTTCTACTGTGCTTGTTGATGACTTTGGCTCAGCCTTCTCATCTGAGTCAGGCCCTTTAAACTCGGTAATATCGTCCCGCGTCTGTCTCTGAGCATCCTGCTCGTCTGTGGTAGGAGCGGAAACCTTTTCCGGCTCTTGGTCTTCTGATTTAACACGATGAAACATATGGCACGTACCTCTCGATAAAAAAATTTCGCTTGAGCACTCTCTCCAGATTTCAAGCGGTGGTTTAACGATTACTGAGTATAGACCGAACGCTAGCATGCGATCAAAAACACCGCAAGACCCGTTTTAAGAACTTTCTTATAATCCACTGAATTCAATAAATATTTTTTTGTGAACTAAGATTCTATCTTAACAAAAAATTAACCTAAATTATGAATAATGGTGGGACGATAATAGGGGAAGTGTAAAACACGATGGCAAAGTCAGGTTTCAGTTTTTTAAGCTTGCTGGGCATTACCGATTCACCGGAAAGCTCACCGGAAAGCTTGCCTAAAAACGCAGCCAACAATCACGTTTACGACGTTCAGATTGTCCCTGGTGAAAGTAAAGCCGAAAGCACCGCAAAAATTACCGTCGACAAAGGCGCCGTTGAACAGATTGAAGGCGACACACTTGAAGACAAAGCTCAAGCCATTGAAAAAGAACTCAATGAGGCGAACCAGCAATACGACATCGCCGGTCCAGCAGAATATGACGTTGCCATCGTCTGCGACGACACATCCCCTCAATCAACCGCACCGGTTGCGCCTGCTGCACCCGTAGAGATCAAACATTTCCGCCAGGAAGAATCTGTTATGGGCATTCAAAGCTATCTCATCGGCAGAGGCCATGAACGTGTTGGAGATAAACACAATAATCCCGACGGAATGTTCGGCAACGGCTCAAACAAAGCTCTGGCCGAAGAAATCAAAAGCTTTCAACAACAAAACGGCATAGAGCCAACCGGCGAATACAATGACGCAACCCGTCAAGCCTATCTGACACAAGCTGCAAAAATGGAAGGCGGCTCGGCCGGGCGCGATGCCCTTGAAGGGTTCGTCGAAGGGCTTGATGCTATGAAAAATAAAGACATTGATGGTCACAGTGCCCTTGATCGTGTTTACCACCCGGAACAAGCTGTAGAACAAGCCCCACAAGCAGGTATGTGTAAAATCACAATCGATACCTCCATACTGGATAGCACGTTTAGCGTCAAACCCACTTAGAAATAACCAGCACGCTCCACTCAATGAAAATAGTCATAAATAACCTGTGCAAGAGATTCTGAAATACCTTCAACCTTTTGCAGATCTTCCACCCCCGCGCCAGCCACCGCCTTAGCCGATCCAAAATAATTGAGCAACGCCTTCTTGCGCTTTCCCCCCACGCCAGGCACCCCGTCAAGCGGCGAAGCGTTAATCTGTTTTTGCCGCCGCGCCCGGTGCGTCCCAATAGCAAACCGGTGCGCCTCATCACGCAAACGCTGCAAATAATGCAAAACCGGATCATTCACCGGCAATTGAAAACTCGCCCGTCCAACCATATGAAACTGTTCACGGCCCGCATTACGATCCGGTCCCTTTGAAATCGCCACCAGCGTGAGCGCATCAAGTACGCCGTAATCCTCCAACACTTCGGCACAAGCGCTAAGCTGCCCTTTACCGCCATCAATCAATAATAAATCCGGCCAATTCGGTCCGGACATTTCCGGCGCCTCTTTCAGCGCACGCTTAAAGCGCCGCTCCAGAACTTCGCGCATCATGCCGTAATCATCGCCGGCTTCAGCCCGTTTAATATTAAATTTCCTATACGCCCCCGTATTAAACCCGTCCGGCCCGGCCACAATCATACCGCCGACCATATTCGTCCCCGAAATATGCGAGTTATCATAAACTTCGATCCGCTTGGGAAGCTCATCCATCCCGAACAGATCCGCCACCCCGGCGAGCAACTTCGCCTCACCGGCTTTTTCAACCAGATTACGGGCCAGCGCCTCACGCGCATTGCGCAGGGCAAAATCGACAATCCGCTTACGCCCGCCTCGCTGGGGCTTTGAAATCACAACCTTATGCGAAACCTTTGAGCTAAACGCCTCCTCAAGCAACGCCTTCTCTTCCGGCAATACATTAACCAGCACATTTTTAGGAACCAGCTTATTCTCATAGAACTGCGCCATAAACGCCGCCATCACATTCGCAGGCTCCTCATCCCGGTCATGACGGGGAAAATAAGACCAGTTACCGTAATTGCGCCCGCCGCGAAAGAAAAACACCTGCACACAAGACCGCCCCTCTTTCTGCGCCAGCGCCATCACATCGACATTCCCCAGCCCGGCAACATTAATGTCCTGCCGCGCATGAATAGAGCTAAGCGCCTGAATCCTGTCCCGATACACCGCCGCCGCTTCATAATTCTGCGCACTACAGGCCGTCTGCATTTTCTCCACCATGCGCGTTTGTACGGCCTGACTTTTACCATCGAGAAAATCTTGCGCTTCCATAATCTGCCGCGCATATTCTTTCTTGCTCACCTTCCCCACACACGGCGCAGTGCAGCGCTTAATATGATACTGCAAACATGGCCGCGTGCGCTGTGCAAAATAACCATCCGAACAATTACGAAGCAAAAACACCCGCTGCAAAACCCCAATCGTCCGGTTGACATCACCCGCACTCGCAAACGGCCCGTAATATTGCCCTTTGCGCTTTTTTGCCCCGCGATGCTTCACCACCTGCGGGAAATCATGATCCTCCGTCATCAGGATATAGGGAAAACTCTTATCATCACGCAAAAGCACATTATATTTAGGATTAAACTTCTTAATCAGGTTCGATTCCAGCAATAACGCTTCGGCTTCCGTATGCGTATGAACAAACTCCATAGCTCTGGTGATGCTAATCATCCGCTGTAACCGGATCGGCAATGTTTCAGGGCGCGTATAATTCACCACGCGTTTTTTCAGGGATTTTGCTTTACCGACATAAAGAACCTCCCCGCCCTCGCAAAGCATTCGATACACCCCCGGCGTATCAGGCAGCTTTTTCACATAGCCCTTAATAATACGTGCGCCGAGTTCAACCGGCGAAATTTTAACTACATCATCCATGGCCGTTAATTTAAGACCTCCCCCTTCAGGATGCAATGGCGCGGCAGCACAACCACCATACCAAAGGTTACATAACATTTTTCCCTTGACATCCAAAAGGAAATATCAACTATTAGTTGCATAAAAAAACAAAACAAAAAGCAACACCATAATTTAAGGTGTGACGTGTGTTCAAAAAATACCAAGGGAGGATTTCATGCAACACCACCAAATCCGGTCTACTGTAGACAATACCGTTCTGTTTGAAGGACGCTTTGAAAACTTCAAAGCCTGTCTCGAACAAGCGGTTGCAGATCGGGTTGCACTTCACTGTGTAAACCTGCGTAACCAAAACCTGACCAACGCCAATCTCGACGATGCGCTCATGCCCGGTGCCGATTTTTCCGGCACCAACCTCACCGGCGCTAATATGTCAGAATCCTATCTTAAGGGCGCAGACTTCAAAAGCACCGTGCTCTATAACACCTGCTTCTACGATTCAAACCTAAGCGCCTGCAATTTCGAAGGTGCCGCCTTCGGGGCCACAGATATTCACGGCACCATCCTCAGCCACGCGCAATTTTCAACGCTCTCATGTTTCTGTCTCGACTTCGTGCGCGCCAGAGCCATGAGCGGCTGCATCTTCATTAACCCCGATGGCCGTATATGCGAAATGTCCAAGCCACCCATCGTCGTACGCGGCGCTGGAAATGCCCCTATTATTTTGCTCGACAACAAAATCAAATCTGGCCACAACATCATCGACCACAAACGACTGCGCCCGCTGATAGAAAAGCTCTCTGTTCGCACCCTGCGAAAGCGCATTGCCACGTGAATTTTGTATTTTGTGTATTGTTTTGCGCTTTTGGAAATTGAATGGCTTGAAAATAACGCCCGCACGCCCTATGAATGAACGCTGCATGGGCCTGTGGCGGAATGGTAGACGCTGCGGACTTAAAATCCGTTGGGAGTAATCCCGTGGGGGTTCAAGTCCCCCCAGGCCCACCATCTAAACTTAATCGCCATCAATCATCCACAGGCACCTGAAAGCTCAAACTCTGCGCACCACCGCCACAGCGCTCTACCAACGCCAAAACCTCCTTCGTCGCCGCGCGAATAGTCGCCTCATCAGTTCCGCGCAAAACCACGCTCACATTCAACGCCCCTCCGCGAAAGGACGGGTAACTCCCGATATCAACCGTTTCATAACGCCCCTGAATTTCGCGCAGCCCTTCCGCCACAATGCTTTCTTTCAGATCACAAAACACAGTATTGGATAAAATCGCCGCGCCTGGCTTAATCTCGGCAATCACATGCTCCAGCATCGCGCGCATAATCCGCGGTACGCCGGCCATCACAAACACATTTTCAATTGCAAACCCCGGCGCACCCGACACAGGGTTAAGCAACAAACGCGCCCCGCGCGGCATATTGGCCATGCGCGCGCGTGTCTCGTTCAACTCATCCGGCCCATAATAATCCAGCAACACATGATACGCTTCCGCATGCCGCTCAAACACAACTCCCATCGCCTTGGCTATGCTGGTTGCCGTAATATCGTCATGTGTCGGACCAATCCCACCCGTCGTAAACACGTAATCATATTCGTCGCGCAAAACATTCACCGCCTCAATAATCTTTTCCTCAATATCCGGCACCACGCGCACCTCAGCCAAAGGCACGCCATGTTTAGTCATATGCTCGGCAATCCAGTTAATATTCTTGTCAGACGTGCGCCCGGAAAGAATTTCATTACCGATAACAACAAGTGAAGATCTCTGTCCCATCCAGAATTTCCTTGGTTTTTATACTGCTCACACTATTATAGGCGTTCTGGGATAAAGATATATTGAATTTTAAAGCAGATAGACCGATTTATGAACACCGCCAATACATACACATCAGAAGGTATCGAACTCCACGCCGACAACGCCGACTTCGAAGGCATGCGGAGAGCCGGAAAACTCGCCGCTACTATTCTCGATGAAGTCACACCACTTGTCGTGCCCGGCGTCACTACCGAAGAGCTCGATAAATTCTGTCATGAATACGCCCTCAAACATAACGCCATCCCCGCCCCGCTGGGTTACGGCGAAGGACCGGGCCGCCCCCCCTTCCCCAAGGCCACCTGCACCTCGGTCAATCATGTCGTATGCCACGGTATCCCGAACGAGAAAACCTTACGCGAAGGCGACATCGTCAATATCGACGTCACCGTCATCCTCGATGGCTGGCACGGCGATACCTCGCGTATGTATATGGTGGGCAATAAACATTCGGTCAAAGCCAAGCGGCTTGTAGACGTCACCTATGACGCCATGATGCGCGGCATCGAGGCCGTTAAGCCCGGTGCAACCCTCGGCGATGTTGGCTACGCCATCCAGTCTTATGCCGAAAGTGAGCGCTTTGGCGTTGTCACCGATTTCTGCGGTCACGGGCTGGGCAAGGTCTTCCATGCGCCCCCTTCCGTCATGCATATCGGCCAGCCCGGCAAAGGCACGGTGTTAGAGCCCGGCATGTTCTTCACGATTGAGCCCATGATCAACGCGGGAGATTATCGCACCAAAGTCCTGCCCGATGGCTGGACCGCCATTACCAAAGACCGCTCGCTATCGGCGCAGTTCGAACATTCCCTCGCCGTCACTGACGACGGCTTCGAAATCTTCACCCTTTCTCCAAAGGGGTACACAAAGCCTCCTTATGAATAAGGATGAGATGAAATGATGTTTGAGATAATATCCGCTGTTTGGCTTATAACCTTTGCTATAAATTACCTATATATTACACGACATGATGAAGAAGCCTCTCAAACATTTGTCTTGTTTATGCTTCCTCTTTCAGGAAAACCAATCCAGATAATAGTGTCGTTTGTTGCAAGCTCAATAATGACCGGATGTGTTGCAGTCTTATTAATTATGGTAGACCATTATTTTTTGGATACACAGTTTTGAGTTTTTAAATTAAGCCATGACCGCCGCACAGAAAGCACAAAAACCACACTATCGCGGCCACCGTGATCGCCTGCGTGAACGCTTCGCCAAAACCCCTGACGCACTGGCCGATTACGAACTGCTCGAACTCGTTCTTTTCCTCGCCATCCCGCAAAAAGACGTCAAACCGCTGGCTAAAGACCTCCTCAAACGCTTCGGCAGCCTGTCCGAAATCATGCACGCGCCCATCGAAGAACTCACCCGCGTCGAAGGCATAAAAGACAAAACCGCGCTGGCCCTCAAATCCATCACCGCGCTATCCAACCGCGCCGCCAAAAACGAACTGATAAACAAACCCGTCCTCAATTCCTGGACCCGCCTGATGGATTATTGCCACGCCACAATGGCCCATGAAACGCGGGAGCATTTCCGCATTCTCTTCCTCAATAAAAAGAACGAACTCATCGCCGATGAAATTCAGGGCTCCGGCACGGTTGACCACACCCCGGCCTATCCGCGTGAAATCATGAAACGCGCACTTGAACTCGGCGCGACCGCGCTCATCCTCATGCATAACCACCCCAGCGGCGATCCCAAACCCTCCCAAGCCGATGTCGATATGACCACCCAGATCATCAGCGCCGGGCAGCCTTTCAACATCGTTATCCACGACCATATCGTCATGTCCAAAAACGGCTATTCCAGTTTTAAAAATATGGGATTACTCTAAAGGCCATGCTCTCCATAATCCGTCATTGCGAGCGTAGCGAAGCAATCCAGAATCTGGATTGCCGCGTCAGACCTCCGGTCTTCCTCGCTTGCACCCTTCAGGGTGCAATGACGATACTAGCATGTCTTATCTTATCCGCCTGCGCGCCGCAGCTTCCCACTTCGGAAAAGCTGGAACAGATCCGCCTCGCCAAACAGGACGCTTTGGCCACTGAAATAACCGCCAGCGGCCTGACACTGGGCCAACCCACTTACATCCGCGTCTTCAAATCCGAAAATCTCGTCGAAACATGGGTGCAAGATGAAACAACCGGCCGCTACGCCCCGTTCAAAACCTACCCCATCTGCAATTACTCCGGCCTGCTCGGCCCCAAACTGATGGAAGGCGACCGCCAGGCCCCCGAAGGCTTCTATACCGTCACAGCCCGGCAAATGAACCCGTAGAGCCAATACCACCTGTCCTTTGACATCGGCTACCCCAACGCATTCGACCGCGCATTGGGGCACACCGGCTCAAACCTGATGATCCATGGCGACTGCAAATCCGACGGCTGCTATGCGCTCACCGATCCGGCCATCGAAGAAGTCTACCTCCTCACCGAAGCCTCAATCCGCGAAGGCCACCCCGTGCCCGTGCACATCTTCCCGTTCCGCATGCATGCCCGGAATATGGCCCAGCACAACGCCAGTCCATGGTCCCCCTTCTGGCAGAACCTGCGCGAAGGCTACGACGCCTTTGAAATCACCAGAATTCCACCGGAAATTCGCGTTCAAACCGACCTTACCGGCGCAATGTACATATTCGAAGAACAAAACTTTAAAACAGCCTTGTATTAGAAAGTTAATCCAAATGAGCCTAAGTGACAAAAATCCCTCAATTGATCGCTTCTTCGATCCAGTTATAAACTGCACATCTCACAACGAACTCAGAACATGGCTTAAAAAACAAAATGAAGAGGACATCAGAACTTTTTTAGACACATATAATTTTGACACCAACCAGGCGGAAAAAAGTATTTTACGACAAGAGTTAGAAAGACGAAGCTCTATTAAAAATCAAAAAGACAAATGGATTGACAGAATTATCGGATTTGTATTTGGAATATTATCTGGATTTTTAATCAACTCATTTTAAATGTCATTGCGAGCGCAGCGAAGCAATCCGGAATCCGGATTGCTTCGCTGCGCTCGCAATGATAATAAATAATAAATGCCCCTTGGTGCCTTGGTGTCTTGGTGGTAAAACTCTCTCGCAACAAACAATTCTAAAGAGACGAACAATGATCCCACGCTATTCCCGCCCTGAAATGGCCAATATTTTCGAACAAGAAAACAAATTCAGCATCTGGCTGGAGGTAGAGACTCTCGCCCTTGAAAAAATGGCCGATCTCGGTATCGTCCCTGAAAGCGCAGCCATTGCCCTGCGCGGAAAAGGCGACTTCGACATCGCCCGCATCGATGAGATCGAGGCCGAAGTCAAACACGACGTCATCGCCTTCCTCACCTCCGTCGCCGAACATGTCGGCGAGGAATCCCGCTTCGTCCATCAAGGCATGACCAGCTCCGACGTGATCGACACCTCTTTCGCCGTCATGCTGACCCAGGCCGCCGATCTGATTATCGAGGATCTCGACAAACTCCTCGCTGCGCTCAAGAAACAGGCTCTGGCCCATAAAGACACGCTGTGCATTGGCCGCTCCCACGGTATTCAGGGCGAGCCCACAACCTTTGGCCTGAAAATGGCCGGCCACTACGCCGCCTTCGCCCGCGCGAAAAAGCGCATGATCGCCGCGAAAGAAGAAATCTCAACCATTACAATCTCAGGCGCTGTAGGCACCTACCCCGTCCTGCCGCCAGAAGTCGAACAATATGTGGCCGATAAACTCGGCCTCAAGCCCGAAACCGTCGCCACACAAGTCATCCCCCGCGACCGCCACGCCATGTTCTTTGCCACGCTCGGCGTCATCGCCAGCTCAATCGAAAACCTCGCCGTCGAGATCCGCCACCTCCAGCGCACCGAAGTCCGCGAGGCGGAAGAATATTTCGACCCTGGTCAGAAAGGCTCCTCTGCCATGCCGCATAAGCGAAATCCCATCGGCAGCGAAAACATGACCGGGCAAGCCCGCATCATCCGCGCCGCCGTCATTCCGGCCCTCGAAAATGTCGCCCTGTGGCATGAACGCGACATCTCACACTCCTCCGTTGAGCGCACGATATTGCCCGATGCCCTCATCTCGGCTGACTACGCAATCAATCGCCTCGCCGGAATTATCGACCGCCTGCTCGTTTACCCAGAGCGCATGATACACAATCTGGAAATGACCGGCGGACTGCTCTTCTCTCAACGCGTCATGCTCGCCCTCACCCAGGAAGGTATCTCCCGCGAGGACGCCTACCGCATCGTTCAGAAAAACGCCATGGCCGTTTGGGAAGACCGCGCCAACGGCAAAGGCTCCAAAACCTTACGCGGCGAACTGGAAAACGACGCGGCTGTCACGGATAAACTTGACTCCGCCGCCTTTGAGGCTATCTTCAACTACGATGCTTACACCAAAAATATCGAAAGCATCATCAACCGCGCACTTGCTTAAGGAGACCTGCCATGAAAGGTGACAAAAAAGTAATCCAATACCTCAATGATGCCCTCAAAAAAGAGCTCGGCGCGATCAACCAGTATTTCCTGCATTCGCGCATACTCGAAGATTGGGGCATCACCAAACTCGCCAAACACGAATACAACGAATCGATCGAGGAAATGCACCACGCTGATGAACTCATCAAACGCATTCTCTTCCTTGGCGGCCTGCCAAACCTGCAGGAAGTCGCCAAGCTTTATATCGGCGAAACCGTCAAGGAAACCCTTGAATGCGACCTCAAAATTGAACTCGAAGGCGTAACCGGTTACAAAGAAGGCATTAAATACTGCCGTGAAGTCGACGACTTCGTAACCGAAGATCTGTTCAAAAAAATCCTCGCAGAAGAAGAAGGCCACGTCGATTATCTCGAAACCCAGCTTGAAATGATCCAGCAAATGGGCCTCGAAAACTACATTCAGATCAACTCCCAAAGTCCGCTCGACACCGAAGGAGAATAGGACTTTGAAGGAATCATCCCTCCTTCAGCTTCGCTTAAGCTTGAAATGAGAAAATAAAGCTATTGAGAATGATTTTCATTACTGATATTGTGACGATAATGATTCTTAATAACAGCTTTTAAACCCAAGGATTGAGTGTCCACAATGTTCGTGTGTCTATGTCACCCCTTCAACGATAAAAAGGTTAAAGACCATCTCGACGGCCACGGAAAACGTGCCCGTGTCGGTGACACCTACCGCGCCTGCTCCGGCGGCGAAAACCCCGAATGCTGCCAATGTCTCTCCACCCTCAAAGACATCGTCAAAGATCACAACAAAACTGTGACAGCTTAAACACACCAACTCGCGCTACAAACGCATTCTCTCTTGCATTCCCCACACCCCTATGGCACCACTTTAGAACACATTTTTTTAAACAATATTAGGGGAATACCACATGTTTAAGAAACTCATTCTGACTGCCGGGAGCTTGCTACTCATGACCACAACATCAAACGCGGCCAGTGACGCCGATACTCTGAAACTCGAACTATCAACCGGAGGAACGGTCAGCATCGAAATGCTGCCCGACCGTGCGCCTGCACATGTTGAGCGCATCAAAAAACTCACCCGCGAAGGCTTTTACGACGGCATCGTCTTTCACCGCGTTATCGACGGCTTCATGGCCCAAACCGGCGACCCAACCGGCACCGGAACAGGCGGTTCAAGCGAGCCTGACCTGCCTGCCGAATTCACCGACTACGCATACAAACGCGGCACAATCGGCATGGCCCGCACAGCCAACCCAAACAGCGCGAATTCTCAGTTTTTCATATGCTTTTCCGATGATGGCTGCTCCTTCCTGACCGGCCAATACACGGTATGGGGCCAGGTTACAGGCGGTATGGAATTTGTTGATGCGATTACCCGCGGTGAGCCGCCTGCCAACCCTGACAAAATCATCAAAGCGATGATTGCCAGCGACGCGACAAATAATTCAGCCGCAGCAGAGACACCTGCTGCGCCAGAAACCAAAGCGCCTGCCGAAGCTGAAATCACAGAACCTGCCGCTGGTGAACCTTCTGCAGAAGAATCCGACAACAGCGAAGCCGCTGCTGAGTAAACGGCTAAAATGAAAACGATTGGAATACTTGGAGGGATGAGCTGGGTATCATCCCTCCATTACTACAAATGGCTCAATGAACTGGCGCAGGACCACCTTGGTCCGATCAATAATTCCAAAATCCTGCTCAATTCCGTAGACTGGCAAAAAATCCAAAAATTTCAGAAAGACGACGACTGGAATGACGCTGGCAATTACTTGGCCGCCGAAGCCAGAAAACTCGAATCCATCGGCGCGGAACTAATGCTCATCGGCACCAACACCATGCACAAAGTCGCAGATCAGATCCAGGCCGCAATCAATATCCCGCTACTCCACATCGCTGACGCCGCTGCCATGCGCATCAAAGCGCAAGGCCTAAACACCATCGCCCTGCTCGGCACTACCTTCACCATGGAACAAGACTTTTACAAATCCCGCCTCGAAAATTCAGGCATCAAAGTCCTTATCCCCGAAAATCAAAACGACCGCGACAAAATCAACGCGATCATTTTTGACGAACTCTGCCAGAACGTTAAAAAAACAGAATCAAAAACCGAATATATCCGCATCACTCAGGAAATGCTCGACCAAGGCGCCCAAGGCCTCATCATGGGCTGCACCGAAATCACCACCCTGATCGGCGCGGACGATTTTGACAAACCCGTTTTCGACACCACCCGCATCCATGTCGAAGAAGCTTTCGAACTCGCACAGGAGAACTAATCCATGTCTAACAACTGGTGGCGCGGTGCCGCCATTTACCAAATCTACCCCCGTTCCTTCTTCGACACCAACGGCGACGGCATCGGCGATCTTCCCGGCATTACCGAAAAACTCGATTACATCGCCTCACTAGGCGTTGACGGAATCTGGATTTCACCCTTTTTCACCTCACCGATGAAAGATTTTGGCTATGACGTATCCGATTACCATGACGTCGACCCCATGTTCGGATCGCTCGAAGACTTCAAAACCATGCTCGTCAAAGCCCACAAGCTTAACCTCAAAGTCATCATTGATCTCGTTCTGTCCCATACCTCCGACCAACACCCATGGTTTAAAGACCCCCCAAAAAAAGACTGGTATATCTGGGCCGACCCTCGGCCCGACATGTTCGGCGAAAGAGTCCCGCCCAATAACTGGGTCTCCGTCTTCGGCGGCCCGGCCTGGACATATGACGAAAACCGCGGCCAATACTACCTGCACAACTTCCTTCCCGAACAACCCGACCTGAATTTCCACAACCCCGATGTCCAAAATGCCATGCTTGATGTCTGCAAATTCTGGCTGTATATCGGCGTCGACGGATTCCGCCTTGATGTCGTCAATTTCTACTTCCATGACCGGGAATTGCGCGACAACCCACCGCGCGACGCCGACCTTGGCCCAGCCACCCAATACGAAGGCGACGATCCCTACTCTGCCCAAAACCACATCTACGACAAAACTCGCCCCGAAAACCCGATATTCATACAGCGCGTCCGCGCACTAATAGACCAATACCCTGAACGCATTATCATCGGTGAAGGCGGCGACGATCACTTCTTCAAACTCGCCGCCGATTATTGCAGCGGCGACAAACGCCTTCATACCATATACAGCCCCCAACTCTGCGCCGGAGCCCATAAGCGCCTCACCGCCGATCTTATCCGCGATCCCGTTGAAAATTTTCTAAACCAGGCCCCCGGCGCATGGCCCACATGGGCCTTTTCCAACCACGATGTTGTCCGCGCCGCTTCACGCTGGTGCGATAAAGGCGAAGGATTCGACCATAACCCGCGTCTGTCCAAAACCCTCATCGCACTACTGGGATGCCTGCAAGGCTCTTTCTTCCTCTATCAAGGCGAGGAGCTCGGCCTGCCAGAAGCAAAGCTGAAATTCGAAGATTTACAAGATCCATGGGGCAAACATCTCTGGCCCGACTGGCAAGGCCGTGATGGCTGCCGAACCCCCCTGCCGTGGAATAAAATGCCGCAAGCCGGTTTTACAACCGGCAAGCCATGGCTGCCAATGGCCGAAACACACCTGCCCCTCAACATTGAAAAACAAGACAGCGATCCAACCTCCGCACTCAATTTTACCCGCAAATTTCTAAGCTGGCGCAAAAATCAGCCCGCCCTCATTTCCGGCACCATCACCTTTCTCGAAACAGACTCAGATACTCTGCTGGCCCTTGAGCGTAAAAATAAAGGTCAAACTCTGATCTGCATTTTTAATCTGGAAAATGCCAGCCAGACACTGCCGCCATTTCTTTTACCCGATAATATAGAAACAACCTTCCCGACCAAAAACCAATCCACAGCCCCCATGGCCCCGTATGACTTTCAAATCTGGAGATACACTTAATCTCTAGGCTTAGCTTTCTTTTGTGAACTCTTCTGAGTCTTCTCAACAGGCTCAGTCTCTTCTTTTTGCGGCTGCGGCTCTGACTCTTCACCATCGCCCGCATCAAGATCATCATCCTCAAGCTGCAAGCCACTTGCGCCCGCCTCCACCGTATCATCAAGCACCAAAGAAGAATCTTTCCCCACCCCGCGCACCTCTTCCGCCTTAAGCTTTTTGGCTTCATCGGAAGACACTTCCAAGGTCTTCGCCGCCTTCAACAATAGCTTCACAAACCTGTCCAAATATTCTGCAGAAATCATAGGATCGGCCATATCAACGCGCAATAACATCCGATCCCCCTTGAAGATTAAAACCATACAAGAGTTTTTAATCTTCATAAGTTTGACAAGTAATTCAATCCGCTCATCTGTAAGATATGCATCCAAAACAAACCGGTTATCCCCCACAACCAAATATTCCAGGCTCCAATCTTTGTGCTTAGGGCGAACTTCCATCTTAAAATTCAACGTTTTGATGAAGGAAATCATCTGACCACTCGCAATAGCACCGTCTATCGGCATAGTGCTATGCAACCCGACCTCAACAGCCGTCAATTTACGGCTTGAACGCATATCGGGATTCAAATGCTCACTGGTAAAAAAACTGACCTTATAGGAATCAATGTTCCCTTCCATCTCCGCCCCCTCCATCATGGAGTTAGGCTTAAAGCGCAATTTATGCTTGGCGGCAAAGGCTTTCCACGTCTTCTTCTGCTGATACAAAATCAACAAAGACCACCCTAAAAAACCAAGCAAAGCCGCAGAGATAAAAAACCAAAGTACAAACCAGATCGACAAGACGAAAACTCCTTGAACATATACGCAAAAACGCTGCGCACATCTCTTTCTACAAAAAGTTTAATCAATCATCGCACCCTTGGCCAGCGCCGTAAAAAGATATAAACGAAAAAAGCTATTCTACACAAAGACAGCCATATATCACGATGACGAAAACAAGGAATGTTCCAACGCGTCCAAATCCCGTGACAATGCTTTCAGCAAATCTTCCATCATTTCGCGACGCGCCGGATCTGTTTCAGAACCGCAATCAACAAAATAATGAGTCGCACAAAGCTGTGCTACACAAAGACGGCACCGTTCCAGCGCCAATTCTTGACAGAATCGGGGGTATTCCATAATAACTCTCCACACACAAAAAAAATTCAACTAGAGCATTCTAATATTTCATTTTAAAAAATAATGCAAGTTTTCTTTCAATCCCTCTTTGACTTTTTCGCTCATATAAATAGATTACTAATATAAAAAGGATGTAAGCACACATGATCTCAATCGAACAATGCAGAGGCGCACGCGGAATCCTGGGATGGACTCAGCAAAACCTCGCTGATGCCTCTGGACTTTCCAAAACGGCTATCAATAATTTTGAAAAAGGTCATTCCGACATCAAGGCAGAATCCCTGCGCGCGATCCGCATGGCCTTCGAAAGCGCCGAAATGGAATTCCTGGGGCAAAACGGTATTCGCAAGAAAACCGAAGATGTTCGCATCCTCCACGGACCGGAATCCATGAGCATCCTCCTCGAAGACATCCAAAGCACCATGGCTGCGCGAAACGGAGAAATCCTGATCATGAACGCTAACAACAACCTGTCCAGCCAGGTTCCAACGCAAAAACTCTTTGATCACATTGATCTGATTAAAACCAACCATATCCGCCAACGCATTTTATGCCCTGAAGGCACCAAAAACATACTCAGCCCGAATGATGAATGTCGCTGGGTTCCTGCAGACATAGGCCAGCGCTGCATACTCACATTCATATACACTGGCAAAGTAGCCTTCCAGCTTTGGGATCAATCTATAATCATCATCATCGACAGCAACATCGCTCACGAATCCGAGAAAAAACGCTTCGAACATATCTGGGCAAACGCCATGCCCTCCACAGAGCAAAAAAGCAACGCCTCAAAACAAGTACAAACATAAAAATACGGGTCCTACCTAAGCAGGGCCCGTATTTTATTTCTCACGCAATATCAATAAATCGACACGCGAATTTTACGCCTTAATGATAGTGGACCTCTTCTTGATCTGCAAATCCACTTTGCAATGAAAATTGTTGTAAATTTCGTGGCATATTAAGATGTAACGCCTGCCCGGATACCGGTATATTTTGAATCTCCTGCTGTATCTGGATCTTTGACGCCAAATCACCAACCTGAGACAAAAGATCCTCAGCATGAGCAACCAGAGCTTCAGCCTTACCGGTACTGATCAGATCATGCGCAGCCGATTTCTCCATTTTCTCAGCCACAATCTCTTCATGCCCGCTAACCAAATCAACCTTTTTCTCCAGTTTGTGAATAGCATCACTAAAGAAACCGGTCTGCTGATCAACAACACTGACCTTTTTATCAAGCTTGGCCACCGTATCGCTAAACACATTGGCCTGTTCACCAACATTGTTAACCTTGGCATCCAACGCCGTAATCGACTCGCTGAATTTACTGGCCTGGCCATCAACAACATCAACTTTTTGCTCCAGCTTGTGAATAGCATCGCTGAAAAAACCAGTCTGTTTGCTGATAATTTCAAACCCGTTCCGAAGCCTTTCAAACCCGGCCCCAAGAACCAGAGACGTTCCAACGGCGGCAACCGCGGAGAACACAGCCATCATTAGTGAGACAGCCACTATAGTTTCGACATCCATTGTCATGAATACACCCTTTCTCTTATGTTATAAAATATGATAACCAAGGGACTTTCTTTTGCACTTTACGAAGACCTCTCAGCCATTTACAGTGATACATTGATCACAAAATTTAAGATGCCGTGAACGCACCCATAATTATTATGTTAAATATAATCGTTTAATTTTTGGTGAGTTTTCAATCCAATAAACATCAAAACTATTTCAAATTTGAACAAGCCCCTTGGTTTTTACGTGCCTATAAAGTTTTTCAAAACTTTTAAATACACAAAGAGAAATTCGGCGAAAATTTGAGTTTTCGAGAACCGAAACAGAACATACATAAAAGTATTTGAGTATCGGAAGCGCAGAAAACTCAAATTTGCAACCAATTTATCACAGTGTATTTGAAAGTTTTATTTTTCCTGCTGCTCACGGAAGATCTCTTCCGCTTTTTGTGGCTGCGGCTCCACAGGCGCAGGAATATCTTCAATAATGTCCTTGGTTTCCTGCAATGGCTGCGGCGCCGGACGTGCAGCCACAGGCTGCAACTTCATCTCTTTTTTGGGCAACATCTTCGCCAAAACATAAGCATGCCCACTCCCAGCTGTACGCTGATTGCCATATGGAAACATAGTGTCGGTTTGAACCAGTTCAAATCCCTCCCCGCAAGCGCCAAGCAAAAATGGAGAAACCAAAAGAAGTGCACGAGCCGTTTTCATCGCAAAAAATCCTGAAATATCAATGTTAAAACAAGGAAAGCAGTGAGGATGCATGAACACCATCCAAGCCCTACTATAGCGCGATCAACATAAAATCACAATGGCTTATAAAATATAAGATTTTTACAAACACCCACAGATATACTCACAGCCTTATTCAGATGATTATGATGCGCGGTACAAAACCAGATGCCCCATCGGATGCCCTTTGCGCAAAGTCGGATACGCAAAATCCCCATCCTCGTCGCGCACCATCCCGATTTTCTCCATCAACTGAATAGAGCGTGTATTGTCATACACCGTAAACCCGACAATCTCTTTAAGCTTCAAATCCGTGAGGCCATAATCCAAAACAGCGCTCGCCGCCTCACTGCCATAGCCCTTTCCCCAAAACTCATAATCCAGACGCCATGCAATTTCCGTCGCAGGCTTCTTCGGCGATGTAAAATGCGCGGTAAAACGCACAGTATCAAGCCCGACAAACCCGGCGAACTGCCCGCTTTCTTTGACCTCAACGGCAAATAACCCATATCCTTTCCGCGCAAGGTGATCTTCAAAATGCCCAACCAGCTTATTACTGGCTTTTTCATCCAGTGGCCGCGGCATATATTCCATCACCAGCGGATCGGCATTCAGCCGCGCAAACGGCGCACGGTCTTCCTCTTTCCAATCACGCAAAAGCAGACGATCTGTCTCAATATAAATATTCATGGCGCAAAACTATCCCTATAATCCCTTCCAAACAAGCCCGAACTTTTCTCCTCCCCATAAAAACATCATACAATTTGTATGACTTGTGGAAATAGACTGACAAAACATTGCCCCGAACCTGCAAAAATGCCAGAATAGCGCAGGGAGGACATAATGAAATTTCTTTTAGCGCTCTCATGCGCAGCCACGCTTTCATTAACTGCCATACACAGCTTCGCAAATGACATGCCGCTGCCCGAGCGCAAACCTTCATATACCAACGTCAACGCTGACCACAAAACCTTAAGCAAAGCAAAATTTCTACTTGAACAAATTAGCATTGAGCTCAAAAAACCGGTTGAAAAAGTAAGCGCGAAACCAACGCCAGAGCCGCCACCCACAACAACACCCCCGCAAGACACACAGCCATATGAACTAACAGAAAACCTCCAAATCAGCCGTCAAGGCGACACCAATATGCATTGTGGCGCCCTATCCAGTGAAGCCATGCGCATGCGCGATGTAATCTACGCCACACAGGAAATCAAAGCCAAATCCAGAATACAAAGTCACGCGGTAACAGCCGCAGGCGCAATAGGATCCTTGCTCATCGGCTCGGTCACCGGCGGCATCGGGCTAGCTGTTGGCGGCTTTTTACTAGACCATAACGTCGGACACAACGCCAACGAAGCCGATAACATTCAGGACATCGCAGAGCAGCGCCGCACCTTGATGATGGGGATATACAACGCCAAAGGCTGCGAAGGCCCGCTAGACCATGCCATGCAAAACCCGGAAATTTTCGATCCACTCGCACGTATCGCATCGATAGAATCCGCCGCCGGTGATATAGATGGCCACGACTTCAACGATTAATCCATATCCTTAGATTGAAATCTCTACAAAAATTCGCTATAAAAACAGCCTATCGCAATATCTTGAGGAAAATCATCATGAAACGCACCGCCATAGCCCTGTCTTATTTAGCTGCATTGACACTTCCAACCGCCTCTCAGGCACAAAGCTTTCTCGACCGGATAGACAACGCCGTTTCAAAAGTGGAAAACACAATCGCCCGCACCGAAAGAACAATCACACGCACCGAAAACACTGCCGAGCGCCTCAATGACAAAATCCCCGAAGCCGGCGCAGAAACACCTGCAGAAGAAATACCCGCCCAAGAACAAACAAGTGCAAATAATGGCGTAACAGCCGAAGATCAGCGTATTCTCGATCAAGCCAAGAAAATCGAAGAAGAACGCGTTTTGCGCGAAGCTGAAAAAATCAGAACGCGCCGCACAAACACAAACGGGCGCTAATCAGATCAATGAACACCCCCGCCCCAAGGGGCGAGGTATCATGTCATTGCGAACCGCCAAAGATGGTGAAGCAATCCAGAATTTATCCTTGTGGCACTGGATCGCTTCGGTGCGCTCGCGATGACGATTACGTC
>ERZ795048.705-NODE-705-length-34243-cov-13.844448_pt1 | contig 34243 bp, 33 predicted proteins | sample MGYA00375132_ERZ795048 | MGnify/ENA primary metagenome ERZ795048 (study PRJEB30177, sample SAMN05720225) | activated sludge metagenome | isolation source: Anaerobic digester | place: Hong Kong | collected 2014-12-17 ... | reverse complement strand
TTCAGCAGCTTGGCCCAGAGTAGCCGGCCGGCCCGCATCTTGGCCACTTCCACGAACAGGTCCATGCCGATGCCCCAGAAGAAGCTGATGCGCGGTGCGAAGGCATCCACGTCCAGTCCGGCGGCCATGCCGGTGCGTACGTACTCCAGGCCATCCGCCAGGGTGTAGGCCAGTTCCAGGTCGGCCGGAGCCCCGGCCTCGTGCATGTGGTAGCCGCTGACGCTGATGCTGTTGAAGCGCGGCATCCGGCGGGCGCAGTAGCCGAAGATGTCGCCCACGATGCGCATGCTGGGCCCAGGCGGGTAGATGTAGGTGTTGCGCACCATGAACTCCTTCAGGATGTCGTTCTGGATGGTGCCCTGCAGCTGTTCCGGGGACACGCCCTGCTCCTCCGCAGCCACGATGTAGAAGGCCATGATGGGCAGCACGGCACCATTCATGGTCATGCTCACGCTCATCTTGTCCAGCGGGATGCTGTCGAAGAGGACCTTCATGTCCTCCACGCTGCTGATGGCCACACCGGCCTTGCCCACGTCGCCCTTTACGCGCGGGTGGTCGCTGTCGTAGCCCCGGTGGGTGGCCAGGTCGAAGGCGACGCTGAGGCCCATCTGCCCGGCGGCCAGGTTGCGGCGGTAGAAGGCGTTGCTCTCCTCTGCGGTGCTGAAGCCCGCGTACTGGCGGATGGTCCACGGCCGCACGGTGTACATGCTGGCGTAGGGCCCGCGCAGGTAGGGAGGTGCCCCGGCCCCGAAGCGCAGGTGCTCGAGGTCCGCTGCATCCACGGCCGTGTAGAACGACTGAAGGGGAAGCTCCTCCCGGTTGGGGATGTCCGCGTTCACCTCGCCGCCACCCGGCGCAGCGGCTTCGTTCCCGTCGGCGGACAGCGCCCGCACGAACGCATCGCAGAGCTCCTCCACGGTCCCCGAGCCGCCCAGGGGATTGGCCACGCGGGCCAGGAAGCCCTCCTCGCGCAGCAGGTGGTGGATGTTACGCGCCACCCGCCGGGCGAGGGCATCACCTTCGGGCAGCGCGGGAACTGGAATGGCAAGCCCATCGCAGCCGGCGGCGACCGCGCTCACGGCCTGCAGGGTGGCACGGATCAGGTTGTCGTAGGGAGAGGCGACCTCCGCGGGGTAGCCGACCTCGGCCTGCAGGTGGACGTTGTGGGAGCAGGCATGCTCGGGGTCATGAGTGGCCACGATGCCTGCCCAGACCTCCCGCACGGCCCGCAGGCGTGCGGCTTCAAGGAAGAGGTCATCGCCGAGGGGCAGTGTGAACTGGACCCGTGCCGCCGCCTGGTCGATCGGGAAGCCGGCGTCCAGCATGCGTTGCAGGACCTTCCGACCCTGTTCCAGCATGCTGCTTGTCGCTTCCAGGGAAGGGTCATCCGCACGCAGGTCGAACAGCCGGACGAAGGGGTGGGTCTGGATGCGCTCCAGGAGGCCCGTCAGATCGGTGTCCGGATCCAGTCCGGCGCACAGGTGCAGTTCGCTGTCCGCCACCCCCTGCCTGCCGCCCTCCTCGAGCAGCCACACCAGGGTGGAGGGATCGCCGTGGCGGACCTGCAGATCGATGCCCGCGAGCAATACATCCTTCAGCGCTTCCGGAAGCCGTTCGCGATCGCCGTGCACGACCGCACTGTCCATCCCGCCCATGAGGTCCTCCAGCAGGCGGTCGTTGGCGTCGGGGTCGGACGCGTTCACCTGCACGCACATGCGCCAGGTGTTCCCGCCCCGCTTCACTCCCCGCCGCATGCCTGGCCGGTCCTGCCCGAAGGCGAAGGGGCGCATCACGGTGCCGTCCGGCAGGGAAACGGTGATGGAGGCGGGGTCCTTCCCCTTGAGCTCCTTCTCGATCAGCTGTTCCCAGGCTTCGGCATCCAGCGCCGGGAAGTCGGCAAAGAGGTCCTTGGTCGGCATCACCGGCGAAGATCGGGCTTCAGGGCGGTCCGGCCAGCGCCGGGGCGGAAGATGACTTTCGTCAGGTGGTGACGCGCGTCACGGACAGGCCTGGCGCGGGTTTCCAGCTTTGTATCGGACCCTCGGGCCCACTTGGACCAACAAACAACAAGCCATGAAAGTCGAACAGATCTATACCGGCTGCCTGGCCCATGCCGCCTACTACTTGGAGAGCCATGGGGAGGTCGCCATCTTCGACCCGCTGCGCGAGGTGCAGCCTTACATCGACCGTGCGTCCGCTGATGACGCCACGATCAAGTACGTCTTCGAGACCCACTTCCACGCCGACTTCGTGAGCGGCCACCTGGACCTGGCGAAGAAGACCGGTGCCAAGATCGTGTACGGTCCCACCGCAAAGCCGGGCTTCGAGGCCATCGTGGCCGAGGACGGTCAGGTGTTCGAGGTCGGTGGTGCGAAGGTGAAGGTGATCCACACCCCCGGTCACACGATGGAGAGCACCTGCTACCTGCTGATCGATGAGGACGGGAAGGAGCATGGCCTGATCACGGGCGACACGCTGTTCATCGGCGATGTGGGACGCCCCGACCTGGCGCAGCACGTGATCGCCGACCTCACCGAGGAGAAGCTGGCGAGCCACCTGTTCGATTCGCTCCGCAACAAGATCATGCCGTTGAGCGACGACCTGATCGTGTACCCGAACCACGGGGCCGGCAGCGCCTGCGGCAAGATGATGGCCAAGGAGACCACCGACACCCTGGGTCACCAGAAGCGGACCAACTACGCCCTGCGCCCGGACATGAGCCGCGAGGAGTTCATCAAGGAACTGCTGACGGGGCTCACCACGCCTCCGGGCTACTTCCCCAAGAACGTGTTGTTGAACATCCAGGGCTACGAGAGCCTGGACACCATCATGGAGCGTGGCAAGCGTGAGTTGGACCCGACCGCCTTCGAGGTGGTGGCCAACGAGGAGCGTCCGCTCGTGCTGGATGCCCGTGACGCCAGCGACTTTGCCAAGGGCTTCATCCCGAACAGCATCAACTTCGGGCTGGAAGGCAACTTCGCCATGTGGATCGGTGAGATGGTGCCCGACATCAAGCAGCCCATCCTGCTGGTGACCTATCCCGGCAAGGAGGAGGAGGCCATCATCCGCCTGAGCCGGGTGGGCTACGACAACACCATCGGCTACCTGAAGGGCGGCTTCGATGCCTGGAAGGCCGCTGGCAAGGAGGTGGACACCGTGAAGCGGATCAGCGCCGAGGAGTTCGCACGCGAGTTCAAGGACAAGCCCGTGGTGATCGATGTGCGCAAGAAGAGCGAATACGATTCGCAGCACGTGGAGGGTGCGCTGAACATCCCGCTGAACACGATCAACCAGCACCTGGCCGAGATCCCGAAGGACAAGCCCTTCATCCTGCACTGTCAGGGCGGCTACCGCAGCATGATCGCCGCGTCGTTGCTGAAGCAGCGTGGGTGGGACGACCTGGCGGACGTGGAAGGTGGCTTCGGTGCCATCAAGGAGATGGACGTGCCGGTGACGGAGTATCAGGAGCCGAAGACGCTGCTCTGATCACGACGGACAATGGAACAGGCCGGACCAATTGGCCCGGCCTGTTCATGTACCGGGAGAAGATATCCGCGGATGGGTCCCACTTCTGCGACCCATCAGGAGGAGAGCCAGCCCGACAGGGATCAAAGCCGACGTTAGGACCATATGCCAGTAGTGTCCGGGAATAATGCCCAACCCCGCCCAGAAGAAGGTGCCCTGCAGGAAGAGCAGGAATTCCGAGGCGACGATGCCTAGGGTAAGCGTCCACAGGCCGAACCGGGCGACCCGGCTTCTGCGATCCAACCACCCGACCCAAAGGGCGTAAGTAAGTAACAGCATGGTCATGATCCCTAGCGTGTTCAGGTGGATGAACCCGATCACGTAGTGGCGGATGGTGAACGCCATGCGGGCCACGAGAGGCACGGCGACGGCGGTTTGTACCAAGACCTTCATGGCCATGCAGGCCAGCGCCACACCCACGCTCCAACGAGCCCAGTCGGGGAATTGGCGGCGAGCCTGACCGCGGACGGCCGACAGACGCCAGAAGGTCCGGATGGCGGCCCAGAGCTGGAGCACAACGCCCAGTGATACCAACCCGAAGACCACCGGATGAGGCTCCGACCAGGCGATGGCCAGCGCATAGGTGAGCACCGCCGAAAGGATCCAAAGCACCATGGTCCGGCTGTCCATGTTCAGGTCGATGCCATGTTGTTCCGCCCAGCGGACCCCGATCGCCATGGCGGCGAACCAGAACCAACCGTTGAACTGGAAGTGCAGGTAGAACTGAATGGACCAGTAATAGATCTCATGGCTCTGCAGGTCCAAGGCTAGAATGGGGCCTATGGCCACGGTGCCCAGCAGGGAGAGTCCGAAGAAGAACATGGATGTCCTCAATAGCGCACGGCTACCCATCGCCGGCCAGGAGTTGGTACGACTCCACAATCGGCCGAGCAACAACAGCGACAGCAAGGCGTGCATTGTGGAAGCAAGGATGCTCATGCCTCCATAACCTTGGATGGGAAAGGAGATCAACATCACGACCACGGCCACTTGGATACCCGCAAGGAGTAGAACATCCCGGCGCGTCAGCCGACCCTTGCCCCAGTCGTGAAGGAAGACCAAGCAGGTACCTATGAAGAGCCAGCCGAGCATGGCTCCATGCGAATGACCATGCAACCAGGGCTTGAAGGTCACGAACGGAAGCTCCACGAGGTACATGGTCCTGAGCAGTACCCCCATGGTGGCGGCGGCCAAGAGGTCACAGGCAGCCAACAGGAACCAGAACCTGGGCGCAGCGTAGAGTACGAGGGCTTTCATCCTGTTCATGGGCAAGGGTCATCCGTTCAGCTGACAAACGTCATATATTGGACAGAAATGTCCGTTGATTTTTGTCACGTCAAGAACATGCGACCCGGTCGCCACCACATAAACCAAGGCCAAGCACACCATGTCCACCAAGCATCTGATGGGAACCCTCGTGATCATCGTCCTCGCAGCTTGCGGGGGTGGAGACAAAGGACCAAAGCTACCTCCAGGGGCACCGCCCCCCGGTGAGTTGGGTAAGAACGATGGATCGGGTAAGGCTGCAGGGCTGATCACGTCCGAGGACATCACCCTGGGAGAACTCGATCAAGGTATGGTCGAGCGCGGAAATGCCATTTACGATGTCAAGTGCCAGGCCTGCCACAGTACAGGCCCGAACCGCGTGGTGGGACCAGGGTGGAAAGGCATCACCGAAAGGCGGCAACCTGATTGGATCATGAACATGATCCTGAACATCGATGTGATGTTGGAGACCGACCCCGAGGCACAGAAGGGATTGGAGGAGTGCCTCGTACGAATGCCCAACCAGGGGCTTTCCAAGGAGGAGGGCCGCGAGGTACTGGAGTTCATGCGCACCCTTTGAACAGAACATGCACATCCCTGCGAACATGAAACGTTCCATTAAGTTGACTGGTGCGGTCCTGGCAGGTGCCAGCGCGCTCTTTCTGACCGTGAACATGCTGAACGGCTGCCGGCCCACTACCACGGTGACCGCGGTGACCGGTGATGCGGCGGCCAAAGTGTATGTCAAACCTGGCTCATACGACGAGTTCTACAACTTTGTCAGTGGCGGATTCAGCGGACAGATGGGGGTATACGGACTGCCCTCCGGACGCCTGCTAAGGGAGATCCCCGTGTTCTCACAGGACCCTGAGAGCGGTTGGGGGTATACCGAAGAATCCAAGCCCATGTTGATGACCACGCATGGGTTCATTCCCTGGGACGATGCCCACCATCCCGAAATGTCCCTGACGGATGGGTCTCACGACGGCCGCTGGGTGTTCATCAACGGCAACAATACCCCCCGGGTGGCCTTGATCGACCTAGGGACCTTCAAGACGAAGAGCATCATCGAGATCCCGAACAGCGCGGGGAACCACTCCTCCCCATTCACCACGCCGAATACGGAGTACATCGTGGCCGGCACACGGTTCAGCATTCCGATGGGTTCCGACGCTGAGCGCGATGTACCTGTAGATTCCTACAAGGACACGTTCAAAGGAACGGTCAGTTTCATCCATCCGGAGCCGGAAAGCGGGAGGCTCTCCATTGCTTTCCAGATCAAGGCGCCAGGCATCGATTTCGACCTGGCACACAGCGGCAAGGGTCCTTCCGATGGTTGGATGTTCTTCAGCTGTTACAACACCGAGAAGGCGCACAGCCTGAAGGAGGTCAATGCGAGCCAGAACGATAAGGACTTCATCATGGCCGTGAACTGGCGCAAGGCGGAGCAGTATGCCAAGGAGGGGCGTGGAATGAAGGTGCCAGGCAGGCACTATTCCAACTGGTGGAATGAGGAAACGCATACCGCCGAATCCACGATCCATGATGAGGTGCTCCAGTTGGACCCGGTGGAACTGGGCGATATCGTCTACTTCATGCCCTGTCCGAAGTCACCCCATGGATGTGATGTGAACCCGACCGGCGAATTCATCGTTGGCAGTGGCAAATTGGCGGCATTGGTTCCTGTCTTCTCCTTCGCAAAGATCCAGGACGCCATCGCCGGGAAGGACTTCGAGGGAGAGTACGACGGCATACCGGTGCTCACCTATGAAAGCGTACTGCATGGAGAAGTGAAGAAGCCAGGACTTGGGCCACTGCACACCGAATTCGACTCCAAGGGCAATGCCTATACCAGCATGTTCGTGAGCAGCGAGATCGTGAAGTGGAATGTTCAGACGTTGGAGGTGCTCGACCGCATTCCGACCTACTATAGCATTGGACACCTGACGGTGCCCGGCGGGGACACCAAGACCCCATACGACAAGTATGTGATCGCGTACAACAAGATCACGAAGGACCGCTATCTGCCGACCGGTCCGGAGCTGACCCAGTCCGCACAGTTGTATAGCATCGAGGGGGATAAGATGGAACTGCTCCTGGACTTCCCGACCACCGGCGAGCCCCACTACGCTCAGGCCACTCCTGCCGATCTGATCAGACCCAGGGAGGTCAAGTTCTACAAGATCGAAGAGAACCATCATCCCCATGTATCCAAGGGGGAGAAAGAGACGAAAGTCGAACGCAAAGGGAACGAGGTCCATGTCAAGATGACCACAATACGCTCGCACCTGACCCCGGACGTGATCGAAGGGATCCGGATGGGTGATGTGGTCTATTTCCACGTGACCAACCTTGAGCAGGACTGGGACGTACCCCATGGCTTCGCGATCAAGGGCAACAACAACGCCGAGATGCTCATCATGCCGGGTGAGACGCAGACCCTGCGTTGGGAGCCCACCCATGTCGGTGTCGTGCCGATGTATTGCACCGACTTCTGCTCGGCGCTCCACCAGGAGATGCAAGGCTATGTGCGGGTGAGCCCGGCAGGTAGCAGCACGGAATTGAAGTGGTACACGGCCAGCGTGGACGCGGGCAGCTGAACCGACGTAGACAGGAACGCCCTCCAGCCCGGTCCGACTTCCAGGGTGGGGGGCGTTCCAGCAACGCAACACCATGAGGATCATTTCACGCATCATGATCGCGGTCTCGGCCTTGGCCCTGCTGGTACTCCTATTCGTGCCGATCTGGCGGATCGACCTGATGGCCCCCCAATACCCGGAGGGTCTCTACCTCCAGATCTACGCGGACCGCTTCGCGGGTGACACGGAGAAGATCAATGGGCTCAATCACTACATTGGAATGGCCCACATCAAGAATGAGATGTTCCCCGAGTTCAAGTTCCTGCCCAAGCTCATTGTCGTCTTGAGCGTGTTGGGGCTGGTCGCTGCGGCATGGGGCAAACGCATCCTGCTTTTTCTGGGTCTGGTCACGTTATCCCTGTTCGGGGCCTGGGCGCTTTACGACATGTACAAGTGGGGCTACGACTACGGACACAACCTGGACCCCAAGGCGGCGATCAAGGTGGAGGGCATGGCCTACCAGCCCCCACTGATCGGACACAAGCAACTGCTGAATTTTGATGCTTGGTCAACACCGGATGTCGGTGGATGGATCCTGTTCGGAGTGATGGGGTTGCTTGCCGGGGTATACTTCCTCGAGCTTCGCGACCTTTCAAGAAAACTGGCAATGAACCGTGATCGGACATGAGGCACCGCAACTATCTCGCTTTCCTGCCCTTGGTGGCCTTGGCATTCTGTGGGCAGGCACCCGTTGTCATCGACTTCGGCAAGGCCGAGTGCGCCCATTGTCGCATGAACGTGGTGGACAGAAAGTTCGGAGCCGTCCTGGTGACCAACAAGGGTAGACAGTACGTGTTCGATGGCGTGGAATGCATGGTGCCGTTCGTAGGGGATGGCCAGGTCGATGCCGAGGACGTGACCGAATGGTGGGTTTGTGACCACGCCCACCCCGGGGAGTTGCTGGATGCGACACGTGCGAGTTTCGTGCATGGTGATGCTTACAGGAGCCCGATGCGTGGGGATGTGGCGGCCTTTGCCACGGCGCAGGCACGGGACAGCAGCCTTGCGGTCGCAGGAGGTGAAGCGCTGGACTGGGAAGGGGTGACGCAGAAGCTTGCTCCGTGATCCGAAGCTTGTTCCACTTCTCGTTCCTTCTCATGGGTGCGTATGCCCAGGGCGCGACCTACCTAGTGGAAGGAGGGACGACCTTTGCGCTGAATGCCCTTGTCCAACGTGCCCAGCCCACGGATACCGTAAGGGTACGTGGAAAGCTGTCAGGACCTACGATCGTCGTGGACCGCTCGCTCGTGTTGATCGGAGAGGAGGCCGAGATCGTCGGGGACCGGAGCGGAAGCGTGATCGAGGTCAATGCCTCCAAGGTGATCATTCAGGGGTTCCGGATCTCCGGCACGGGGAGGAGCAGCATCGAGGACCATGCTGGTATCAAGGTGACCAATGGGACCGATGTCCACATCTTGAACAACACATTTGACAGCTGCTTCTTCGGTGTGTTGATCAATGGTTGCCGGAGCGCTTGGGTCAAGGGCAATGTCCTTCGTGGCAATTCCAATGAGGAGGTGCAGGAAGGGAATGCGATCCACATCTGGAAGGGTGATGGCGTCCGGATCGACTCCAATCTATGCCTGGGCCATCGGGATGGCATCTACCTGGAGTTCGTGGGTAACTCCTTGATCCGGGGCAATCAGGTCCGACGTAATGCCCGGTATGGGCTGCACTTCATGTTCAGCAACAACGACGACTATTCGGGGAACTGGTTCGAGATGAACGGGGCCGGCGTGGCCGTGATGTACTCCAAGCAGATCGGCATGTTAGGGAATACGTTCAAGCAGAACCGGGGAGCGAGCGCATACGGTCTGCTGCTGAAGGAGATCAATGATGCGGTGATCCAGGACAATGTGTTCCTGGACAATACGACCGGAATGCTGGTGGACGGATGCAACCGCGTGCATGCGGCCAACAACCAGTTCCGCTCCAACGGTTGGGCACTGCGCCTCTTCTCCAACAGTACTGGCTGCCGGTTCGAAGGAAATGTCTTCACGGGGAATACCTTCGACATGAGCACCAATGGCGAATTGATGCTGAACGATCTGACGGGCAACTATTGGGATCGGTACAGCGGCTATGATCTGGACCGGGACGGCCGGGGCGATACGCCCTATCGACCCTTGGGGTTGTTTTCCCTGCTGGTCGAACGCATGCCCTATGCCGTCGTGTTCAGCCGAAGCCTTTTCGTTTCCCTGCTAGACCAGGCCGAGCGGCTGATCCCGACGCTTTCCCCGGAAGCGATGAAGGATGACCGGCCTTTGATGAGACCGCCACAGGTCGATGGATAGGGTGGTGTTCAGCAGTTGTGGCAAGCGCTACGGCTCATTATGGGCCCTGCGAGGCGTGGATGCGACCCTTCGTGCTGGTGAGACCGTCATGGTCATCGGTCCGAACGGCTCGGGCAAAACGACATTGATCAAATGCCTCCTTGGGCTTGTGCGGCCCACCGAGGGGTCCATCCGGGTGAACGGGTCCATGATCGGCACCGACCCTGAGTACCGTGGTCAGCTGGGTTACATGCCCCAGATCTCGGGGTTCCCGGGAGCGTTGACCATCGCCCAACTGCTTGACATGATGGCCGATATTCGGGGTATGTCGGAAGCGGAACGGGACGTGGACCTGATGAAGGACCTGGGACTCGATAACCAGCTGTGCAAGCGGTTGGGGACCCTTTCCGGAGGAACGCGGCAGAAGGTGAGCGCGGTGATGGCCTTCTCCGGTACTCCCGAGATCCTGGTGCTCGACGAGCCCACTGCGGGGCTGGACCCTCTGAGCGCGCGCCAGGTCCTTTCCCGTGCGTCCCTGGCCAAGGATCGAGGGGCCGCGGTGATCATCACGTCGCATCTGATGGAGGAGGTCGAATCCCTTGCTGACCGGGTGGCCTACCTGCAGGACGGGCGGCTGCTCTTCCTGCTGCCGCTTAAGGAGATGCTCGCCCGTACCGGGACAGGGCGGTTGGCGGAGGCCTTGCCGGTCTTGTTGGAGGAATTGGTCCCGCATGCATAAGGTCTTCAAGTACACGCTCATCGATCTGGTGCGGAACCGCTTCGTGCTAGGCTTTGGTCTGTTGCTTTTTACGGCAGCCCAGGGTTTGTTCCTGCTGGAGCCCGAACCGATCAAGGCCCTGCTCAGTCTGGTCCAAGTGGTGCTTGCCTTGGTGCCTCTGGTGGCTCTGGTCTTTACGGTGGTCTATGTCCACGACACCATGGACTTCATTCAGCTGCTCGCGGTCCAACCGCTTGCTCGCAGGTCCATTCTGGGAGGACAGATGGCCGCGCTTGGAACCGCCTTGCTTCTGGCCGTGGGGCTCGGTCTTGGGTTACCGATCGTGGCCCATCTACCCAATAAGGCAGGTGCCGTGTTGCTGGTCTCGGCCGGAGCCCTTGCCCTGGTCTTCACCGTGCTTGGCATGCTGATCGCCTGGAGCCAGCGGGAGAAGGCACGCGGGGTGGGCCTGGGTCTGCTGACCTGGTTCCTGTTCGTGTTCGTGTATGATGCGGTCCTGTTCTGGCTCATGTTCGCGCTCAGCGACTGGCCTCTGGAGCCGTTCGTGGTCCCCATCGCCTCCGTGAATCCCATCGACCTCGCCCGGATCATGGTGATGTTGGAGGTGGACCTGGCTGCGATGATGGGGTATAGCGGTGCCGTCTACAAGCAATTCTTCGGCGGATCAGGGGGCATGGTCGTCGCGGGCCTCGTCCTCCTGTTGTGGATGGGAGTTCCTGCCTGGGCCACACTCCGCAAATTCATCAAGCGGGATCTCTGAGCGCAGGGAGAGTTTCATCCAGGTCGGTGACGATCCAAGCCGTGGCCTTGCTGTGTTCGGGCCCTTCTGTGTTCGCATAGCTGAGTTCACTTTCGGGGGTCAGTAGCTGACCTGACGAAGGTCATGACGCCATATCCAAATATTGGACAACATTGTCCTAAAATCAGAAAGACCACCATGAGAACGAGTCGAACTTCCTTGATCGCAGCTCCTCTGGGGCTGTTGCTTGTCATGGCATGCGGGGGAGGTGCAGCTCCTGCTGAACAGGGTACTGTTGAAGGGTCGGCGGCGAGCCCTGAAGGTGGGCAGTCCACTGTGGTGGACGAGCTTTCACAGAAGAACCTGGTCCAGGTGGCGGCGTCCAGTCCGGACCACAAGACGTTGGTGGCAGCCGTGCAGCATGTCAAGTACGAGGATGTCCTCGTGAACGCCGGACCGTTCACGGTCTATGCGCCAACGGATGCGGCTTTTGCCATGTTACCCGAGGGTACCTTGGATGACCTGTTGAGGCCGGAGAACAAGGCCACCTTGGAGAATATCCTGGAGTACCATGTGGCCATCGGCGTATTCAAGCCGGAGGCCATCCGGGATGGCATGTCGGTAGGCATGGCCAATGGGGACAACGTCAGGTTCGCGTTGGCAGATGACGGCTCGGTCATGATCAACGACGCCAAGGTCATTGCAACGGTCCCAGCATCGAATGGACTGGTCTGCGTGATCGACAAAGTGCTGCTTCCGCCGTCATAGCAGTGGAAATTGAAGCAACTGCGCGACATCTCCGTGTTGGCAGGCTTCAGCGGCGAGGGTGCCCAATAGGGTGCCCTCGTTCGCTATGCCCCCTACTGTTGTGGTCATGCTGGTCGCCATGGTGTCCGTACATGGCCGGCGGATGTGGGCGTTCGATCGCGCGGCCGTTGCTGTTCGGATCGATCGCGGTTGTGTAGGTGTTCACGAACATTGACCCTGATGGACTTTCAGGCGTTGCCCGTCGTCATTCCCGCACTGGGCGATCAGTTCACGTATGGTGGAGAACTTTGTTGGAATACGGACATGATCCTGGATGATGATCGTCACCAGGAGGCGGCCCCACATGGCCCAGTTTCGGCGTCCACACGGATCGATCCATCAGAACTATCATGTCCACAACGACCAGTAGCAGCACTCCGGATGTTATGGAACGAGAGACCGGCGATAGCGGCGGAAGGCACCATTCGCCGAAGGTGGTGCGCGCGAACGCGCTGGAGTACTTTAAGGGTGACGATCTGGCCGCCACCACATGGATGAACAAGTATGCCCTGCGTGATGAGAAGGGGCACCTGGTGGAAGCCTCACCAGTGGACATGCACAGGCGTATGGCCCGCGAGTTCGCGCGCATCGAGGCGAAGTACGTACCAGTGTCCAAGGAGGATCGATCGATGCTTTCCAGCTACGGACAGGAGCGGGAACAGTTGGACGAGGAGCGCATATTCTGCCTGCTCGATGGCTTCCGCGACATTGTGCCTCAGGGAAGCGTGATGGCCTCGTTAGGCGATCCCTACCGTCTGGCCTCGCTGAGCAATTGTGTGGTGGTCCCCTCGCCGCTCGACAGCTATGGTGGGGTCTTCCACAATGACCAGCAGCTGGCACAGCTCTTCAAGCGCCGTTGCGGTGTGGGGTTCGACCTCAGCTCGTTGCGCCCAGCCGGAGCGCCGGTCAGCAACGCCGCGCGCACAAGTACCGGTGCCGTCAGTTTCATGGAGCGATTCAGCAACACCACACGGGAGGTAGCGCAGGAGGGCAGGAGAGGAGCGCTCATGCTCACCATCGACATCGCGCATCCGGACATTGAGAAGTTCATCACCATCAAGCAGGACCTCACCAAGGTCACCGGTGCCAACGTGAGCGTCCGTGTGAGCGATGAGTTCCTCCGGGCCGTGGAAGCGGATGAGGATTTCACCCTGCGCTGGCCCATTGATGCGGTAGAGCCCGATCGGACCAGGTCCGTGAAGGCCCGTGACCTCTGGAATACGCTGGTCTCCTGTGCCCACGCCACTGCGGAGCCTGGTGTGATCTTCTGGGACCGCCAGCACCGATACAGCACCAGTAGTGTTTATCCGGGTTTCCGCAACGAAAGCACGAACCCCTGCAGCGAGATCGCCATGCAGGGTGGGGATAGCTGCCGTCTCATTGCCTTGAACCTGTACAGCTTCGTCAATGAGCCGTTCACCCACCGCGCATGGTTCGACCATGAGCGCTTTGCGGCCGTGGCATATGAGGCCCAGCGCTTGATGGACGACCTGGTGGACCTGGAGTTGGAGGCCGTTGATCGCATCCTGGCCAAGATCGCGGCGGACCCTGAACCTGACGGGGTGAAGAGGATCGAACGTGAGATCTGGGAGTTGCTGCGGGATACCGGGAGGAAAGGCCGCCGCACGGGTCTTGGCTTCACCGGGCTGGCCGACGCGATCGCCGGTCTGGGCCTGAAGTACGACAGCGATGCGGCCATCGAGGCCGTGGAGGATATCATGCGCACCAAGTGCCGCGCGGAATTCGAGAGCAGCATCGACATGGCCATCGAGCGTGGCGCTTTCCAAGGCTTCACTCCTGCCGTGGAGCGTACGAGCGGTTTTGTTGACATGCTGAAGAACGAACTGCCCGACGTGCATGACCGCATGATGCGCCATGGCCGACGGAACATCAGCCTCAGCACAGTGGCCCCCACGGGAACGCTGAGCCTGCTCACCCGCACGAGCAGTGGGATCGAACCGGTCTACATGCTCGGTTACACGCGCCGCCGCAAGGTGGTGCCCGGAGACCCCCATGCCAAGGTGACCTTCACCGACGACCTGGGCGATCAGTGGGAGGAATTCACCGTGCATCATCCTCGTGTGCTGGATTGGATGCAGGTCACCGGCAAGGACGACCCTGCCGAAAGCCCCTATGTCGGTGCCACCGCCAACGAGATCGACTGGCACAAGCGCATTCGCATGCAGGCGGTGGTGCAGAAGTACACCACGCACAGCATCAGCAGCACCATCAACCTGCCCGCCACGGCAACTGTGGCCGAAGTGGGCGGCATCTACCTGGAAGCCTGGCACAAAGGGCTGAAGGGTATCACCGTGTACCGCGATGGAAGCCGGAGTGGTGTGCTCGTCTCCTCAGAAGAGAAGAAGAGCTTGGACAAGGGGACCGGCACCGCGCATCACGTGTCCCGCCCAGAACGGCTGGAAGCGGATATCCTCCGGTTCAACAACGAGACGGAACCGTGGCTTGCGGTTGTCGGCCTGCTGGATGGCAGGCCCTACGAGATCTTTACGGGCAGGGCCAATGGTGGCTTCGAGCTACCAGGCTGGGTGAGTAGCGGCTGGGTGGTGAAGCGCCGCGACCAACAACGGGGCAACAAACGCTACGATCTTGAATATTCCGATGATGAGGGCTACAAGGTCACGGTACAAGGTCTTAGCCGCACCTTCAACAAGGAATTCTGGAATTATGCGATCCTGATCAGTGGTATGCTGCGTCAGGGCATGCCACTGGCCCAGGTTGTGGACGTGGTCGCCAACCTGAACCTCTACGATACGACCCTCAACACCTGGAAGAACGGTGTGGTGCGGGCTCTCTCACGCTACATACCCGACGGCACCCAGGCCAAGGGTCGTAGGTGCCCGGAATGTGAGGATGCCGAAGGTTTGTACTATGAAGAGGGGTGCCTGAAGTGCCGGAGTTGCGGGAGTTCCAAATGCGGTTGAATCGGGCTGTATGTGCACCCCAATTCCGGTCAAGGGTCAAGGATCGGTAAGAGGACCAGGTCGGCTAGTTTTGGCTTGCGATAGACACGATGCCCACCTTCGATGAATTCCAAGAGCGGGTGCGGACCTTCCAGTCGGATGGAATGGCACTTTTTGCGACCACGAGTTTTCAGGGTCACAGTGTTCCCATGTTGCACATGCTCGCGCGCATCGATGTGCACATACCGGTGTATTACGTGGACACAGGCTACCTCTTTCCGGAAACGCTCCGATTCCGTGACCAGTTGAAGGAAATGCTGGGTCTCACCTTTGTCGGACTGCGCCCCGCTGTACCCAAGAGCCAGCAGCGGGATGCGAACGGTGCGCTCATGTATACGTGGGACCCCGATCGTTGCTGCCATCTGAACAAGGTGCAACCGATGGAGCGCGTGTTGGCGGAGTTCGATGTGTGGGTCAATGGTGTGCGGGCAGACCAGAGCGCCGCGCGCCGAGCCATGCGGGTGGAGCAGCCTGCCGGTCACGGATGCCTGCGCTACCACCCCATGCTGGATTGGGACATGCGCAAGGTATTCGCCTACCGGACGGCCTATGGACTGCCGGAGCATCCGTTGGAAGCGGAGGGCTACGTGAGCATCGGCTGTGAGCCTTGCACCCGCAAGCTGATGGACGGTTTCGATGAACGCAGTGGACGCTGGTTCGGGTTGAACAAGACGGAATGCGGGCTGAACACGGAACTGGTCCAAGGGCAGGAGGCAGTGCCAAGGAAGGCAGAGCAATGAGGGTCGCGGTAACAGGTGGTGCCGGGTACATCGGTGCGGAATTGGTGGCTGTGTTGTCCACGGACGAACGCATCACCGAATTGTTGGTGTATGACGATCTGAGCCGGGGGCATCATGGCCTGTTCATGGGGCCACGCTTGGGCAAGGTGCCGGTACGATTCGTTCAGGGCGACATCCTGGACTCCCGAAAGTTGCGGAAGGAACTTGCCGGGATCGACCTTGTATTCCACCTGGCAGCCAAGGTCACCACACCATTCGCCGATGCAGGCCATCATCAGTTCGAGCAGGTGAACCACTGGGGTACCGCCGAGGTGGTGTATGCCATCGAGGACGTGGCGCCAGAGGCACGCGTGGTGTACCTCGGGAGCACGGCCGTGTATGGCTCTGGGCAGGCTTCGGCAGTGATGAATGAACGGCCCCGGCCGCGCTCGGCATATGGGTACAGCAAGCTACGCGGCGAAGCCCACATGAAGCGCCTGATGGACAACAGGCACGTGACCATTCTGCGCTCAGGGAACGTGTACGGCCCGGGCCGTAGCATGCGCTTCGATGCGGTCATCAACCGGTTCATGTTCGAGGCACATCACAAGGGGCGCATCTCCATCAGCGGCAGTGGGACCCAGCGAAGGCCCTTCGTCCATATCGACAGTGTGGTCGCCACCTTGTCCGCCCTTGTGCACGATGGTCCCCGTTCCGGCCTCTTCGACCTGGTGGATCTCGACTTATCCATCCTTGACCTGGTCGAGAGCCTGCGCGTGATCTATCCTGACATGGAATTCCTCTTCGTGGACCAGCATCTTGAATTACTCAGCTTGCAGGTGCCGCGCGACGAAAGGCTCCAGGGTGTGCAACCGGTGCGGTCGAACGAACTGGTACAGGAATTGTGGGCCATGCGGTCGCAGTTCGCCTGGTAGACGGTTCAGTCGCAGTTCTCCATCTCAAGGATGAAGTATCCCTGGCTTCGGATCTCCGACTCCCACTGCGGCCGCAAGGACCGCACATGGCAGAAACGACATTCCCTTGCCGTGAGAGCCTGGTCACCCTGGCCCTTGCTTTCCAGGTAGGTGCGGCCATAGCCGTGAATGACGGTGGTGTCGCGCTGGCTGCTGGGTGCGATGATGTCGAAGTGCATCACCCGGCCGTCCGTGCGGGTGACGTAGGTATCCCATACGGCCACTTCAGTTGCTCTTGTCCGTTCGTCCATGGTCTTGTGGTGTTGCGCCTGCCCGACCATACCGATCAGGAGGGCTGGTAGAAGAGTGAGGAGGTTCTTGTGCTTTCTCATCAACCGCATGTCAAAAGTAAGGAAACCTAACTATATTTGTACCGGAAAGGACGTCCCCGCCCTCACACACAGAACACATAAACCCCTGAAGAACATGGAAAAGGCAGTCTTCTATCATGCCGGGTGCCCGGTCTGCGTCAATGCGGAAGATCGTATCACCGAGCTGGTGGACCGTGGTAGGTACCAGGTCGAGCATGTGCATCTAGGCCAGGACCGTGGCCGTATCGCCGAGGCTGAGGCCGCGGGTGTAAGAAGCGTACCCGCGCTGGTCGTTGGCGGTGATGTGCTGCACATCAACCACGGTGCCAGTATGGCCGAGGTGAAGGGTTGAACGGCCTTCGAGGAACGGAGAGGGGCCCGGTCACGTGGGCCGGGTCCCTCTGTTCACGATACCTTTCAGCCATGGGCAGGCAGGTACGAAGGGAAGATCAACTCAACGCTCACCTTGCACGGCTCCTGGAGCGCTTGGGTGAGGTGTCCCGGGCCCTGCGCTGGCAGGAGAGCTTAGGGTCGGGCCTGAGCCCGTTGCAGTTGCGGATTCTTGGTTTCGTCGCGGACCACGTCGGGCAGCCCGTAGGTGTTGCCCGTCTGGCCGATGAGCTACAAGTGACACGCCCGACCGTTAGTGACAGTGTCAAGTTGCTGGTGGACCGAGGACTATTGCTCCGCAGGGCCGATCCGCTGGATGGCCGCAGCCATGCCTTGCGCCTGACCGCCACGGGGCGTCGGCATCTCCCGGCCGGGGAGCCTTTCGCTCCTGCGCTCGCCACGCTGCCGCTGGAGGAGCGGGAGACCCTGCTTCTGGCCCTGATGCGTTTGCTGGAGGCGCTCCTCGCGAGCGGCGAGGTACAGGTGCAGCGTATGTGCTGGACCTGCTCCCAATACCGGGGAGACCGGGATAGGAGGCATCATTGCCTATTGCTGGAGAGGGACCTTGGGATCGCCGAGCTTCGGACGGATTGCGCCGAACACAAGGGGGAGGCGGCATGATCCATCTTGTCCTGCGCGAATGGATCAGCTCACGCCCTCAGTGCGAGCACATCGCAGCGGGAATTATCCACATGCTCAAGTGTGATGATCTGGTCTCCCTGTGGTAGTTGCCATTTGATGTGCGCGCCCTGACGGTATCCGATGAGGGCGGAGCCCAGCACCGATAGCACGGAGAGCTTGTTCAACTTCAGATCGGCATCGGCATGCATCACCAGCTGCAGGCCGTTCCTTCGGCCGGCGGGCATCCCCACGTCCACGATGCTGCAGATCCGCACCACGTCCCGGGGCATCTCCTCCTCCTTCCTCACGTCGGCATGCTCCAATTCCCGGTAAAGCCGGTCCAAGCTGTTCCGGACCTGGATATCGGGTGCAGTGTGACCAATGATCCAGGAGCGCATCAGGTCGCGTTCCTTTTCGGATACGATGAGGTTGGCACTATCCATGATCAGATGCGTTTGAGTTCGTTGAGTATCGTCTGTACACTCTCCTTGGCATCGCCGAAGAGTACGCGGCAGTTCTGTCGTTCCAGGAGCGGGTTGCGTTCACCGGAATAGCCCTTGGACATGCCGCGCTTCAGCACCACCACCTGGGCTGCTTTGTATGCCCGGATGATCGGCATGCCGTAAATGCTGCAGCCTGGATCGTTCTCGGCTGCCGGGTTCACCACATCGTTCGCACCGATCACCAGAACCACCTGGTAGCGGTCCATGTGTTCGTTCACCTCATCCATGGCATGGATGTTGGCATAGGGAACGTTGGCTTCCGCCAACAGGACGTTCATGTGCCCTGGCATCCTGCCGGCCACCGGGTGGATGATGTGATCGACCCTGGTCCCGGTCCGATTCAGTTGGACTTGGAGCTCGGTCACGGCCTGCTGAGCTTGACTGACAGCCATACCATATCCTGGAACAATGGCTACATGATCCGCGAAAGCCAGCAGCGAGGCCACCTCCACGGCCGAAATGGGGCGTACGTCCTCTTCGTTCGTTGCCCTTGCGCCATTGGTGCCTTTGATGCTACCTGCCAGAACACGGCTCAAGGTCCGGTTCATGGCCTTGCTCATCTGCAACGTGAGCAGAAGGCCGGTGGCACCTACGAGGATCCCACCGATGAGCATGACAGTATCCTTGAACAACAGACCTGCCAGAAGCGTGGCCACTCCCGTTAGGGCATTGAGCAAAGCAATGAGGACAGGCATATCGGCACCGCCGATGGGCAGCGTGAGCAGCAGGCCATGCGCCAGTGAAAGCAAGGCCATCACGGGCAACAGGGCCTTGATGGGCAAGGTGGTACCCGGCAGCAGCAGGAAGGACAACAACAAGCCCAATTGGACCAAGAGCAGGGCGCGGGCCGCCAGCCGATGTGCCCTGCGGGCTACGGGCATCCGTCTTCCATCCAGCTTCAGGTAGGCCGCCACACTGCCGGTGAACGCTATGCCACCCAGTACCACGCCCAGGATGAGGACGACACCAGCGGCCTTGTGTCCAGGTCCGTTGTCGAGGGTATGCATGGCGTTAAGCCCGAGCAGGACCGCACTGAGTCCGCCCAAGGCATTGAACAAGGAGACCAGTTGTGGCATGGATGTCATGGCCACCCGGTAGCTCCAGATGCGGCCGATGACCGTGCCGGACATCAACAACAGACCCAGGATCACAAAATGTGCTGTGCTCGTGCCCGGCGTTATTGCCGAATAGGTGGTGGCGCCGAGTGCCAGCAGCACACTGAAGGCCGCCACCGCATTCCCAAGGCGGGCCTTACCGGCGCTGCCCATGAATTTGAGCCCTTGGACCAGGCCAATGGTCGATAACAGGTAGAGGATCCCCATGGCCGTCAAATAATTGGACCCCGTTGTGTGGTCTTTCTGAACATGCCGAGCATGCGGTGTGTGACGAAGAATCCGCCTGCCAGGTTGATGGTGCCCGCAAGCACGGCGATGGAGGCCAGAGCGATCGTGAGCTCATCGCCCGATGCAGCTCCCAACAATTGGCTGATGCCTCCGAACAGGATGATGCCGCTGATCGCATTGGAGCCTGACATGAGCGGCGTATGCAGAACAGCGGGTACGTTCTTGATCACCTCGAAGCCCACGAGCAGGCTCAGGGCAAGAACGAACAGGCCGTCGATAGGCGTGAGCTGGTACTGGAGGTCGAGCATGGTTCAGAAGGCCGCGGAGGCCAGTGTCAGGAAGCGTTCGTTCACCACTTTTCCATTAGCCACCACCTGGGTGGCCTTGAGGATACTATCGTCATTCCGGTCGCATTGTTCCGCCAGCAAGTGCAGCAGGAATGCCGTGTAGTTGTTGGAGATGAGGATCGATGTGGAATGTGCGCAACCGCATTCGATCGACCGGGGTCCGAGTATCGTGACCTCTCCGGCCATCACGGTGTGGTCCGGGTCTGTCAGTTCGCAGTTGCCACCAGAGCTTGCTGCCATATCGACGATCACGGCGCCGGGCTTCATGGCCTCCACCATGGCCCGGGTTATTAGGATCGGCGCCCGCCGGCCTGGCACACGTGCCGTAGTGATGATCACGTCGGCTTGTGCGGCCTCCTGTTGGATGGCCTCCCTCAGGCGATCCAGGTGTTCTGCGCTCTGCTCCACGGCATATCCACCCGCCTTCCGATCCTCGATGGCACCGTCAACCTGGATGAACTCCGCACCGAGGCTTTCCACCTCTTCCTTGGCCGCTGAGCGCACATCATATGCCTTCACCTGAGCACCCAGCCGGCGGGCTGTGGCGATCGCCTGCAGGCCGCCCACACCAGCACCCATGACCAGGAACCGTGCGGGCCGGAGCGTGCCGCCCGCGCCTGATATCATGGGCACGGTGGCCAGCGACCTTTCAGCTGCCAGAAGCACGGCCTGGTAACCGCCAATGGAGGCTACGGAGGATTGCACGTCCATGCTTTGGGCCAGGGTGGTACGGGGCATCAGGGAAAGGCTGAAGAGGTCGATGCCTGCCCTTTCATAGGTGCTCACCACGGCTGGCTGGCCGAGCACATCGTGGAAGCCCACGAAGGTCCGATGCCCTGGAAGCACTCCTCCCTCGTAGAGGCTGTCATGGCTCAGGATGATGTCCGCTTCCTCGAGGATGGCGTCACGGCCGTTCAGAACCCGGGCGCCTGCCGCCCGATACGACTCATCCGGGAACCCTGCCAATGTTCCGGCGCCTCGTTGCACGACCACCCGGGCTTGGTCTCCAAGTCGCTTCACACCCACGGGGGTCAGGGTCACCAGTCGGCGATGGGCCTGCTCCTTCAATATTCCAATGATCATGGCTTATGGGAAAATGCCGCGTTCCTTGTAGGTCTTTTCCAACCGGCGCAGGGCGACGATGTAGGCTGCATCACGCCAGTTCACCTGGAACTCTTCCGCCGTGACCACCACCTTGTTGAAGGCGGAGTCCACCTTGTCATGGATCATCTCCAGTACCTCCTCGATCTTCCAGCTCTCACTACGCTTGTTCTGCAGCCATTCGTAGTAGCTGCCGATCACACCGCCGGAGTTGCACAGGATGTCCGGAATGATGTCCACGCCGTTCTTTCTCAGAATGGCCTCGCCTTCCGTGTCCGTGGGTCCATTGGCACCTTCGGCCACCACCTGGGCCTTGATGTTTCCGGCGTTGGAGGCGGTGATCTGGTTCCCGAGGGCGGCTGGAACGACGATGTCGCAGGGTAGCCCGAAGAATTCCTCCGGGGTCAGGGTACCTGCCTTATCATAGCCTGCGATGCTCCGGTTGTTCCCCTCCACATGGCGGTTCAGGTCCTCAGGGTCGATCCCGTTGGCGTGGTAAATGGTGGCGCTGGCATCCTGCACGGCGATGAGCAAGGCCCCTTCCTCGGCCAGGAAATGCGAGGTCCAATAGCCGACATTTCCGAACCCCTGTACGATGTAGCGCATTCCTGATAGGGGCTTTCCGGTACGCTTGGACCACGCCTTCAGCGTGGCCACCACACCGAAGCCCGTGGCCCGGTCGCGTCCTTCTAGGCCGCCGGCCCCCAACGGTTTACCGGTGACCACGTGCAGGTTGGTGAAGCGTGTGGCGGGTGATTTTGTGCTGGAGTACGTGTCCGCGATCCAGGCCATGATCTGCGGATTGGTGTTCACATCGGGAGCGGGAATGTCCAGATCAGGGCCGATGTTGTCGCCCAAGGCATAGGTGAACCGGCGTGTGATGCGTTCAAGCTCACCCGGAGAATAAAGCTTGGGATTGATCTCCACGCCGCCCTTGCCGCCTCCGTATGGCAGTCCCGCCAGGGCGGTCTTCCAGGTCATCCAGATGGCCAACGCCCGGGCCGAATCCAGGTCCACGGTCTGGTGGTAGCGCAGGCCACCCTTGTATGGGCCCAGGGCATTGTTGTGCTGCACCCGGTACCCGGTGAAGACCTCGATGCTGCCATCATCCAGCTTCACGGGGAAGTGGACCACGATCTCGCTGTTGGTCCTGGAAAGGATCTTGCGTACGCCGGGGTCCAGGCCCATGATATCCGCGGCATGTTCGAACTGGTCCATGACCACCCTGTACATGCCCTGCCGGTTCCTGGCTGTCGTGTTCATGATGGTGGTCTCGGGAGTGAGGATCTCTGGAATGGTCGTATCCATGGTCTTTGTGTGAGAGGTGCTCATTCGTATTGGTCGCAATGGGTTATCGGTCGTTCCGGGTCGCGCAAGGCGCAGTAGGTCCGATGGTCGCACGTACCGCAGATACCGGCCCCTTGTACGGATCGCCGGTGCGGTACCACCTTCGCCGCGCCGTTCTGGGGTGCGGCGTCGAATTCATGCAACTCGCATTGCATTACCGGAAGCTTGCTTTGCTCGCGATGATGGCAACCCATCCGATGCCGACAGTTCAAGCAGAGTGATGAGATGTCCAGCAAGAGGTCGTCGGTCTGTTCCATCGTAGCGTGTTGCGCGCCGAACAGGCCAAGGTCCGTGCCAGGCCGTGGGCTATTGGCGGCAGGGTCGCGGTCAGGACGGACCTATGATGCTGATCTTCAGGATATAAGGTCGGGTCACCGAACGGCCGGTCCACACCCCGGCAGGATGTACCGCATGCTGCCAGACCGGGGTGGAATTCCCCGGCCGGGGCGCTTCACCCCAGGCCTTTCAGTTTCTCGCGCAGGGTCTTCCGATCGATCCCGAGGATGGCTGCGGCCCGGGTCTTGTTCTGACCTTCGGCTTCCAGTACCCGAAGGATGTGCTGCCGTTCAATTTCGGCAAGGCTCACCATGGTGTTCGGTGCAGCGTTCTGCGGTGCCGGCATCTTCATATGCGCGGGCAGGTCGTCCATGTTCACGGTACCATCCTTCAAGATCACCAGCCGGTGCACCAAGTGCTCGAGCTCGCGTACGTTGCCAGGCCATGGATAGCCGGAAAAGGTCTCCAGGATACGGGCCGGAATGCGCAGGGGCTTCTTGCCCAGTTCCTTGCTGAACTTGTGGTTGAAGTGGTCCACCAACAGCGGGATGTCCAGGACACGCTCACGCAAAGGCGGAAGATGGATATTGATCAGGTTCAGCCGGTAGTACAGGTCCTCCCGGAACGTGCCCTGCCTGATCATGGCCGGCAGATCGTTGTTCGCGGCTGAGATCAGCCGTACTTCCACGCGCTGCGGCTTGGTGGCTCCCAGCATGGTCACTTCCTTGTCCTGGATGGCTCGAAGGAGCTTGGCCTGCACCGCAGCGGAAGCATTGCCGATCTCGTCCAGGAACAGCGTGCCACCGTCCGCCGCCTGGAAGAAGCCGACCCTGTTCGTGATGGCACCGGTGAACGCCCCCTTTACGTGGCCGAACAATTCGCTCTCGAGCAATTGGTCCGGGATCGCGCCACAATTCACGGCGACAAAGGGTGCCGCTGCGAAGGCACTGTTGTAATGGATGGCACGGGCCACCATCTCCTTGCCCGTTCCACTCTCGCCGGTCACCAGCACGGTGGCCCTGTTGTTCTGCGTACGTTCGATGATGCGGTAGACCTCCTGCATCGGTTCGGACCGGCCCAGGATGCCATGGAAACTCGCACGATCCTCCTCTGCGGCCGGGGGCTGTTCAGCGCGGGTGCCCAGTGCGTTCAATACCCGCTCAACGGCTTCACGCAATTCCTCCTGAGTAAAGGGCTTCACCAGATACTCGACCGCACCTAGCTTCATCACATGCACGGCATCCTCGAGCTTGGGGTAGCCCGTAATGACGAGCACCGGGACCTCGGGAAAGTGTTCACCCAGATAGCGCACCAGCTGGATGCCGCTCACCTCCGGCATGTTCAGGTCAGTGATCACCAGATGCACGGGGCCATGTTCAAGCAGTTCGATGGCATCGAACACATTGTTGGCCGTGAAGGGGGTGAGCCCCATGGTGTTCATGCTGCGGCGCAGCAGTTCCAGCATGTCGCGGGCATCGTCCACCAAGAGGACCGAGGGTGTCTTGGCTGGGCTCATTCCACCGGTAGGGTGATGGTGAAGGCGGTGCCTTTCCCCGACCTGCTTTCCACACTGATGTCGCCGCCGTGGCCTTTGATGATGCCATGCACCACCGAGAGCCCCAGACCGGTCCCCACACCAGGTGGCTTGGTGGTGAAGAACGGCTGGAAGATCTTCCGGATATGTTCCGGTGCGATGCCCTGACCGGTGTCCTCCACGCGCAGGTATACCGCACCGTCCTTTGCCTCAGTGCTCACGAGTAGTTCGCCGCCGGGTGCGGTGGCCGCCACGGCGTTCAGCACCAGGTTGGTGATCACTTGTTCGACCTGCACGCGATCGATGCGGACTTTTGGAAGCGTCTTGGAGAGGTCCGTGCGTAACACCAGCCGGGCTTTCTCCACTTGCCGATGCAGCAGGCGAAGTACGCCGGCCACCACGCCATTCAGGTCCTGCATGCGGAACTGGCTCGGCATTTCACAACTGAAGTACATCAAACGCTTCACCACCTCACGTCCCGTCAAGGCCGAATCGATGATGCGTTGCAGGTCGTCCCGGCGTTCCTTGTCCACTTCACCGGCCATCAGCAGTTCGGCATATCCGAGCACGTTCCCGAGCGGGGTGTTCAGTTCATGGGCTATGCCAGCCGTCAGCTCTCCCAGCACGTTCAGGCGGTCCTGCTGCTGCATGCGTGCCTCGAACAGGCGCTGTCGCTCCCGCTTTTCTTGGCGTTCCACGATGGTCGCCACCTCGATCGCCAGCCTCTCCAGAAGTTGTTCTTCCTCGGTCAGAAATTGCGGTCCTGGTCCTTGCGTACGGTCCTCCGGATAACCGACGGCCAGTGTCCCTCGGACCTCGCTCTCCACCTGGATGTGCTGCTGAAGCGTCGGCCCTGACTTCCTGGTGCCGTACTCGTGTCCGTCCAATTGCAGGGAGACCCAAAGGTCATCGGGATGTTGCCATCCCTGTGGCAGGGTGCGGACGATGGCCACGAGCATCGGCTCAAGACCCAGGTCCTGGGTCTGTGCTATGCGGGCCACCGCATACAGGCAACCAAGCTCCTTGATGCGTTCGCGAAGACGCTCGTCGGCACCTGCGACCAGGCGTGCACGGCCGGGATCATCGCCCATGGAGCAAAGGTAGCTGGCCGGACCCCGCGCTCACTCGTCCTTCATCAGCCCGTGCAATCGGTCGATCCACTCCAATTGGGCTTCGCTGGCCACTTCCTGAACGCGCTGGAAAAGCACCCGTTCCTCGAATCGGATATGCGCTTCCAATTCGACACCGATCCGTGACAAGGCGTAGATGGGATCGTCGGTGTTCAGGAACAGGTGCGTAAGCCTGCGGTGCTCGCGTATCGCTCGTTCCACCAAAGGGTCCTTCGCTCCGAGCACAGGAAATACGGCCTCCTCTTCGATGCCGAAGTGCGGAAGCAGATGCCGGTGATAGAACTCCGATCCGATCCGCATCTGTGCCATCGGATCCAAGGCCTGCGCCAGAGCCTGGCGGACCTGCCAGCAGAACAGGAGCCCCTCATGGTGCTCACGGCTCACCGGTCTTAGGAGGGCGTGTCGCTCAAGCGGTGGCATGGCGCAGTTCCTGTTCCAGGGCCTTGGCCCTCGGGAAAAGGATGTTGTTCTCCAGGTGAATGTGCCGGTGAAGGTCCTCCTCGAACTCGCGCAGCATGGCGTATGCGGTGCCATAGGTGGTACAGCCATCGGGCGGGTTGGTGTAGTCACTGCTCAGTTCCGCGATCCGGCGGAACCGTTCGCCCTCGGCATCGTGCTCGTGCTCCATCATCGCAATGGGGTTCTCCACCGTGCCGAAATGCGGGGTGGGTGGTGCGGTGCCATGCTGTGCGGCCTTCTCCAATTGGTTGATGTAGGGGAACAGGACCAACTCCTCCTTCTTCATGTGGGCGGCCATGGCCCCTGCACAGGCCTGGAATTCCTCCCGGATGGTGAATAGCTCCGGATGCCGGTCCCCGTGGACCTTGCAGAGCTTGTCCAGGAATTGTAGAAGGGTCACGGTGCGGCTCTCCACGTAGCGGTGATGCACGCGCTCGATATGCTCGATCAACCGGGCCAGCGGCCAGTGCCTGACATCATCACTCGCACCACCTTCACGTGAGACTGCCTGATGGAGCTCCGCCTCCAAAGTGCGTGGATCAATGGCCTTTGTCCGGCACACTTCAGCAATGGTGCGGCCGCCCTTGCAGCAAAAGTCGATGCCGTGGGCGTTGAAGACGGCGGCCGTGCGGTAGTCATCGGCCACGATGGAGCCGATGGTGCGTTGGGGGTCAAGATCACTGGCCATGATGCGGTTCCCTATTGAATGCCGAAGATAAGGACTAAAATGTCCGTAAATACATGATGCCGGTCACCCTTTCGCGGGCATGGGGGAGAAGAGCCGGACTCCGAGAACGACCAAGGAGGAGACCTTCAGCACTTCACCTGTGACATAGTACACATGCAGCTGTGACGGACCAGGGTCCTGACCGTGGATCGTAAGCAGGGCGCGCTCGTCCAGCACGGGAAGCAGCCATTTGGTCTGGATCAAGAGGATCAGGATAGGGACCAGTACCAGCCATTGCGATGGCCCTGCTTTGCGATGCCACAACAGATCCGCGGCCACGGCTGCGGCCAGTACCCATTCCACCCGGTTCAGTGCCTGGAATACCAACCGGCCAATGCCAAGACCTATGGGTAGTGTCACCCCTTCTGCCCGGAACTTCAACCAAGCCTCCATGAAACTGATGGCGCACACGAAGCCCACCCACACGAAAACGCAGACGAGCGCGATGGGATGGCGGACGATGCTCATGCCTTCACGGCGATGAAGGCCACGGCATTGATGTGCTTCCGATGCTTACGGAAAACGCGCCGCATGGTCAGGATGCGGCCCCGTGCCGCTGGCAGACGGACGATGTTCCAGGCTATGCGCAATGTGCGCAACAAGCCTTCGTCCGCGATCATGCGGCCCGGTTCCAGGAGGCGCATGGCGGCGGCATGTTGCCAGCGGACCCGGAATCCCTCCTGCACGAGCAGTTCCTCCCATTCGGCAGCAGTGAGGGGTCTTGCGTTCACGCGGATGGCCTGGGCCAGCTCGCGATGGATCGTGGCCTTGTCCGTGGCCTTGATCGCGGGTGGGGTCAGGCCCAGTTCGTGTATGGCGTACGAACCACCGGGCTTCAGGATACGGTACGCCTCGCGGATGATCTCGCGCTTGCGGTGGTCGGCATGCATGGTGAGCATGGCCTCGCCATAGACCTTGTCCACGGAAGAACCAGGCAATCCGGTGTGCGCGGCATGGCCCAAGAGGAATCGCCGGCCGGGTCCTTCAAGGCGTGCTCTCAACTGGTCAACCATCCGCGGGTCATGGTCCACACCGGTATAGGTAAGCGGCATGCAGGCCAGGGCAAGGGCTGCGGTGGTGCCCAGCCCCGGTGCAAGTTCCACTACCTGGTCCTCAGGCCCGACTGCCAGGGCTTCGATCATGCAGCGGGTAAGTTCCATTCCGCCCGGCCGGAGCACCCGTTTGCCCATGAGCGCCAGCAGCAGGTGACCCTGTGCCTTGTGCAGGTCCAGGTCGTCCTGCCCTTCCAGGTGGTCCGGTGTTGCCAGCGCTTCGGCAGGTGGTGACTGCAGTTCGTCCCAGTCCGGTCCGGGACCTTTCACTTCCAATAGTTCCGTATTCGTCATTGGATGTGTTGGGTCGGCCGTTCCCGATACCTGTTGATGCGTTCCTGGAACATCTCCGCCATCCTGTCGGCATTGCGTTTGGCCAGATCGGCCACCGGGCCTTGGAACAGATCGTCCACGGTGCCATGGAAGAGCTCCAGCCAGCGTTGGAAATGCTGGCCGCCGATCGGCATGTCCAGATGGGGGCGCACAGGAGCGCCGGAATAGGAACCTTCATTGATCAGTACCGTGGCCCAGAACCGGTACATCTTTTCCAGGTGCTCCGGCCAGCGATCGCCGATCACGCCGTTGAACACACCGCCCAGCACTACATCTACGCGGACCTTATCGTAGAAGGTGTCCACCAGGAGTACGATGTGTTCGCGGTCCTGGATGTCGGTACGCGCAGCGGGATTCATGTTGCGATAGGGCCGTGCCAGTACTGGATGAAGTAGAAGAGCGAGAAGCCGATGAAGGCGATGAGCAGGGCCCACACCCAGGCGGGAATACCCTTGGGGGTCTCCGAGCCGGTCACCAGGAACTTGTCGGCCCGCTCGCTGCCGTAGGCGTTGATGGTGATGGGCATGCGGCCGTCCACCACGTCGCCCTCATCCAATCCCACCACGGCGATGTCCGGCCCGTTGCGCACCTCGAAGGGTACACTCCGGATACCTTCCACCCCGCTCGTGGATCGTGCCACGATCCGCAGGGTGTGCGGTCCATCCGGCAGCCTTGTGGTGTCCAGGACGAATCGCACAGGTGGTTCGAACTCCGCAAAAGGCTCCCGATCGTTGTCGATGAACAGGCGTACGAGGCGTTCAGGCTCCATGGGGGACGGGCGGGTCTTTGAGGATGATGCGTTTGATGTGCTCCGGGTCCCGTTCTCCGGGCTTCAGCAACATGCGCAAGGCCAGCGCCAGGGTCAAGGCTACGATGATCCCAGCGGCAACGACGATGGGCAGGTCCCACTGGTTCTGCGGACCTGTGCCGTGGGTGATGCCGCGCAGGGAGGCTGGCTGGTTCTTCTGGCACACATCACAGGCCATGCCGGTGTACGCAGACACCACCAACACCATGAACAGGGCGGACCGCTTCATGGCATCAATGCGGTTTCGGGGGCCACGGTGCTGCGCACGGCCTTCACCGCATCGGGGTCCGTTGCCGGGGCATCATTCCCGAAGTTGCTCCGGACATGGGTGGCGATGGCGGCGATCTCCGTGTCCGTGAGCTGGGTGGCCTGTGGTGGCATCACGCCGAATTCCGGCCGAGCATCATAGCCACCCAGGATGATCGTGAGCATGAGCGTGGGATCCTGGTCGTTCACCACCGGGCTGCCGGCCAGCGCCGGAAAGGCGCCGGGCAATCCTTTCGCTTCGGCACCGTGGCATGCCGAACAGGTCTGAACATAGAGCGCACCGCCATCCGGTAGGTCACTACCAGCGGCATCCTCCTTCGTGTCGGCGCGTCGGCCAGGTGATGGAAGGAACACCGGTTCACCTGCACCAGGCATGTCGGCCTGCTTCAAGGTCAACAGGTAGGCCACCAGATCCTGTGCCCGTTGATCGGCCACCACCACCAGGCTGCTGTCCCGCAACCGGTCCTTGGGCACCGGCACTACCACGGCATCCGCCTCAGGCGTGGCCGTTTCCTCGAACAGCCAGGTATAGCGGGGCATGATCGACCCCTGCACCACCATGCGCGGGTCGTACAAGTGCAGGAGATGCCATTGCACGCCGGGCTGCCGCTTACCGATGTTGGTCAGGTCAGGACCGGTGCGCTCGCTGCCCAACAGCGAAGGTGATTGACGCCAGACGTCAAGACGCTGCTTACTATAGTGATAGTCACTGGGGATGCTCGGCCGATCGCCCCACACCTTGTCCATTTCGATGTTGCGCACCTGCTGGGTGTGGCAGGCCGCGCAGCCTTCCGATACGTATACCTCCAGTCCCCGGCGCTCGCTCGGCGTCAAGGGCACCATGGTGGGCAAGGGCGCGTTGCTCGAAGCCAGTTCATTGGCCGGGATCACCGCCACGCCCATGCTCAGGAGCACGAAGACCAGGAGTGCGACGTTGACCAGGTTCTGATGGTCCTTGTGGAAGTTGAGCATGACTTCAGGAGATCGATGGGACCACGTTCGTCGGGGCATCCGCAGGGGCGGCGCCCGTGTTGGCCACGGGCCGGCGTACCATGGTGAAGAAATTCCAGGCGAAGAGCAGGTGAGCGATGAACATCAACGAGCCTCCGATGGCCCGCCAGATCCAATGGGGTCGCAGGCCCGCGACCGAATCGATGAAGGGACGGCCTTCCAGCCAGAGCAGGCCCTTGAAGGTGCCGCCGGCCATCAGGGAGATCATGTACGCGAACAGCCCGATGAAGGCCAGCCAGAAATGGGCGCCCACCAACAGCTGGGAGGGCTCCCGGCCGGTAAGCCGAGGCAAGATGGCGTACATGCAGGCCCACAATGCGAACGTGATGATGCCGTACATCGTCATGTGCGAGTGTGCCACGTTGAAATCGGTGAAATGCCAGAGGTGGTTCGTGAAGCGGAACGCCTGGAAACTCCCCTGCGTGCTGCCCACGAAGTAGAAGACCACCGCCACCAGGAAGAAGGGCAGCACGTAGCTGCGCCCGATGGCCGACCAGCTGCCGCGCATGGTCATCAGGAAGTTCGTGGTGCCGGCCACTACCGGAATGAACATGCCCGCGCTGAACACGATGGCCACCGTTTGCAACCACCACGGCAGCGGTGCGAACACGAAGTGGTGCGTACCGATCATGGTATAGAAGAGCATCTGGGTCCAGAAGGCCAGCACACCCAGGCTGTAGGAATAGATGGGCCGGTTGAAGGCCGAAGGCAGGTAGTAGTAAAGGAGACCCAACGTGAAGGTCATGAACCACATGCCCACGCCCTGGTGCATGTAGTAACCCTGGATCACGGTCTCACCCAGTCCGTTCTGGTACCAGGGTAGGTAGCCGATGGTCACCAGCACAAGGGTCCATACCAAGGCGGCCAGGATGTACCAGTTGCTGATGTAGATCTCGCCGATGGTGCGGCGCTTCACCGTGCCGTAGAAGTTCCGGAAGGTGAGGAAGAGTCCCCAGGCGAAAGGAAGTACGGCAGGCCAGATGTACTCGCGGTACTCGCCACCTCCGTTGTTGATGCCGGCCATCAGGAACAGGTCACCCGAGAGGATGCCCAGGTTCATCCAGCCCAAGGCATGCCACCCCCTGCGCAGGCTGGGGACCGGCGCGGCCGAGGTGCGCGCCACCACGAAGTAGCCCAGGCCGATCATGGCCAGCGAGGCCCAGCCCCAGAACACGGTGTTGGTATGCACTGGACGCAAGCGCCCGAACGAGAGCCAGGCCTGCGCATCCATGTCAGGCCACACGAACTTCATGCCCACGTACTGGCCGATCAAGGTGCCGATCACCAGCCAGCCCACGGCACAGCCCAGGTACCAGGTGATCAGCCGGCGCAACCCGGGCTGTGTCTCCAGGATCATGGTCTCGGACTTCTTCGCATCCACCAAGGGGTTGTCCGGCTCGTGGGTGTAATTGCTCACAAGACCGCGATCATCCACCCGGGCCAGGGCACCCTGTTCCTTACCCCGGCTGCGCAGGGTACGTATCAAACGGTCCACCCGCGCCCCAATGATCAGTGCTGCCGTCAGCAGCACAAGGCCCAGCAGTACGAAGGTGCCCACCACGCCGGGGCTGACGGCCCAATTGGTGGTGGGGTCCTGTGCGAGCAGTGATGGAGTGAGGCCCAGTACTGTTGCCGCCAGGGCAATGGGCCGTGCGCGGAATGAACGCTCGTGCATGTTGGCGTAGGCCGGTCTGAGGAAGGTCTTGATGCCGGGAACGGGACAAAAGTATCCATAAATGAGAAAAGAGGACAATAATGTCCACAAATAAGGGGCGGCCAGTGGATCGCGATCCACGAGCCGCTGACCTCAGCGCTTCAGGATGATCTTTTCCAAGGGAACACCATCGACCACATCATGCAGGGTGGTGCCTTCCAGCATCCGCCTCAGGTCGGCCCGCACCTTGGCGAACTGGTCGTGCAGCGGGCACGGTCTACGTGCATCGCAATCCTCCAAGCCCAGGCCGCACCCCCGGTATACCGCATCGCCGTCGATCAGGTCCACGATGCGGCTGATGCGGATCTTCCTCGCCTGCTCGGGCGTGATCAGGAAGCCACCATGCGGGCCGCGCTGGGAATCGATCAACCCGCCTTCCACCAGTTTACGCACCACCTTGGCCGTGAAGGCCTCCGGTGACCCGGTGCGTTCGGCCACTTCCTTCAGGCCCAGGCGTTCGCCATTGCGCCCGCAGGCGGCAATGCACATGGCGGCCCTGATGCCGTACTCGCACGCTTTGGAGAACATGGTAGGATGTCGGCAAAAATAGCGTGCGCGTCCCAGGCGTTTCTGAGCGGCGTCATCCAGCCCGTTCAACAGGACCTGATGCCCGGTTGATCCTTGATCAGCGATCGCCCTTGCGTCATGGTGTTGAGCTCCGGACACGGCACACCGGCGCCCTTTCACCCGATTTTCGCCTTGCCTACTTTCACCCCCGAAGGGAACATGGCGGTTTCCCAGCGCCAACCACCCATCCATGCGCCATCAGACCATAGGACCCCGCAAAGCCCTCAACAAGGCCTTCCTCAAACAGAAGCCCGAACGCAAGGCCATCGAGGGGTTCAAGGCAGCGCTCATCGGCATGCTGGACCATGCCAAGGCGGGTGAGAGCGAGGAGTACCACAAGAACCTCGTCAGCCAGTTCCTGAAGGAGAGCGGCTTTGCGCCAGCCCACTACATCAACACCAAGGGCCGCAACGACCTGGTGATACACACCGGCAAGGACGCCGAGAGCCCCGTGGGCGTGATCATCGAGGCCAAGCGACCGGGCAACGCTGCCGAGATGCCCAAGGCGGACGACCTGCGGTGCAAGGCGCTGAACGAGCTGCTGCTCTACTACCTGCGCGAACGCATCGGGGCGCAGAACATCGCGCTGAAGCACCTGGTGATCACCGACCTGCACCAGTGGTACCTCTTCGATGCGGCCACCTGGGAGAAGCCCGTGGCGCAGAACAAGGCGCTGGTGAAACGCTTCCAGGACTTCGAGACCGGACGACTCGCGGGCAGGCAGACCGACTTCTTCTACAAGGAGGTGGCCGCGCCCTTCTTCGATGCCCTGGACGACGAGCTGCCCGTGGTGTACTTCACCCTGGACAACTACAGCAAGATCCTGCGCAATGCGGACAGGAAGGACGATGCCCCGCTGATCGCGCTGCACAAGCTGTTGAGCCCGCAGCACCTGCTGAAACTGCCCTTCGCCAACGACAGCAACAGCCTGGACCGCGTCTTCTATGCCGAGCTGCTACACCTGATCGGCCTGGAGGAGGTGAAGAAGAAGGGCAAGTGGCTCATCGGCCGCAAGCCACCCGAGCGGCGCGACCGCGCCTCCCTGCTGGAGGCCGCCATTACGCAGCTGGACAGTCTGGACAAGCTGGAGCGTGTGGAGCGCCTGCACACCTACGGGGACACCCGCGACGAGCAATTCTTCCACGTGGCGCTGGAGCTATGCATCACCTGGGTGAACCGGGTGCTCTTCCTGAAGCTGCTTGAAGCCCAGGTGGTGACCTACCACGGCGGCAGCAAGGCCCACACCTTCCTGCACAGCGGGCGCGTGCGTAATTACGACGACCTCAACAGCCTCTTCTTCCAGGTGCTGGCGCGCAAGCCGCAGGAGCGCAGCACCGGTATGGCGGAGCGCTTCGGCAACGTGCCTTACCTCAACAGCTCCCTCTTCGAGCCCACCGAACTGGAGCACCGCACCCTCTTCATCAGCAACCTGGCGGACGAGCAGCCCCTGCCCCTGCACAAGGCCACGGTGCTCAAGGACGACCGGCTGAAGCGCCTGAGCGGCACGCTCCCGGCGCTGGACTACCTCTTCCGCTTTCTGGATGCATACGACTTCACCAGCGAAGGGGGCGAGGAGGTGCAGGAGGAGAACAAGCGCCTGATCAACGCCAGCGTGCTCGGCCTGATCTTCGAGAAGATCAACGGCTACAAGGACGGCAGCTTCTTCACGCCCGGCTTCATCACCATGTACATGTGCCGCGAGGCCCTGCGCCCCGCCGTGCTGCGCCGCTTCAACGCCGC
>ERZ795048.704-NODE-704-length-34247-cov-13.131376_pt1 | contig 34247 bp, 32 predicted proteins | sample MGYA00375132_ERZ795048 | MGnify/ENA primary metagenome ERZ795048 (study PRJEB30177, sample SAMN05720225) | activated sludge metagenome | isolation source: Anaerobic digester | place: Hong Kong | collected 2014-12-17 ... | reverse complement strand
TTCTTCCTGATCCGGGCCATGGGCATCGTGGGCGCCGCCTGGGCCACGCTGATCTCCCTCGTGGCGGTGAACCTGCTCCGCCTCTGGTTCCTGTGGTCGAGGCACCGGCTTTGGCCCTTCCGCTGGCGCACCCTGGTGGCGGTGGGCCTGATCGCCCTCGTCGGCCTCGCCGTGCACTGGCTGCCATTGACCGGAAGTCCCATGCTGGACCTGGCCTTGCGCGTGTCGGCGATCGCCCTGCTCTACTGGCCGGCCGCGTTCGTGCTCAAGCTCACTCCCGAGCTGGTGGCGATGCTGCGTCGACCGCGCTGAGGGCGGCCAGGAGCTCCTGCTGCCGGCGTTCCGGGGTCCAGCGCGCAGCGACGCGTTCCCGTGCGGATCGTGAACGGTCCTCCAGTTCCTCTTCGGAAAGTGCCTGCAGGGACAGGATCGCCTCCATGAGCGACTCCGCCGTCCGTTGTGTGACCAGTGCCCCCGTTCCGCCCACGATGTCCGGCATGGCGGCCATGGTGCTCACGATGGGGATGCAGCCGCACAGCATGCCTTCGCAGAGGGCGTTCGGGAAACCCTCCATCACGGACACCTGCAACAGATACCTGGCCCTGCGGTAGTGTTCACGCAGCGCTTCCGCATGCTGACGGCCTTCCACGGTGACGTTGGGTGGCAGGTCCTGGTACGCTCCCGGCTCGGGACTGCCGATGATCAGGAATCGCGCATCCGGAAGCAGCGGGGCCACCTTCAGCACCAGGTCCACGCCCTTGCGGGCATGGGTGTTGTTGTCGGGAAGCGTGCCGCTGGCCACACAGAGGTACAGCTGGGGGTCCCGGGAGCCGGTGTCCGGCGACCAGTACGTGGCATCGAAGCCATAGGGCACCTCGGTGAAAGGGGTGTGCAGGTCCGGTACGAAGGCCTTCAACCCCTGGTTCCGGGGTGCATCGGGGTCGTAGTCCTGCTCCATGCCCATCAGGCTGTGGTGAACGGGAAGCAACCGTCGCGCCCGGCGGACCGAGAAGGAGGTGGCCCATCCGTACAGGGCCTTGCGGAAGTTGCCGTAGCCCATGGCGGGGAAGGAGGCGCAGTCGCTGCCTGCCAGCACGATCACCAGGTGGCGGCACCACAGCGCGGGAAGCAGACCGTGGTACCCTGCGAAATGGCAGATGGCCGTGCGTCGCCAGGCGCGGTTGCGGACCAGGAAGAGCAGCTGGGCCAGCAGGCGGAAGGGGAGCGCCCACTTCGGGCCGCGAAGCAGCTCATGCGTGCGCACCTGGAAGTGAGGGCCGAGCAGGTCCAGGTCCCGGTCGATGAACACCGACCGCCTCGGGTACAGGTACAGCAGCACCGGCCGGGTGCCCGACCGCCCCACCGGTTCAGCCGCCCTCATAGCGCAGCCAGGTCTGGGTGCGGAAGAAGAAGGCCACGTAGCCACGCACCTTCAACGTGCCGTCCTCCAACCAGATCTTGCAGTCGTACACCTTGCCGTTCTCCGGGTCCAGGATGGTGCCGTCAGCCCATTCGGAGCCGTCGCGCACGAGGTCCCGGATGATCTCCAGGCCGATCACCTTGTGGTCCTTCCGGTCGTCGGGGCATTCGTCGCAGATCGGGTCCGGATCCTCGCCGGGGTCGCGGAACAACTTCACGATGCGGCCCTGCAGCCGGCCTCCCTGGTCGGTGATCTCCACCACGGAGCGCGGCTTCCCCGTGTTGTCATCGATGGTCTTCCACATGCCCGTCACGCCATGCTGGGCGGGGGCCACCAGCGGGAGCAGGAGCGCAAGGATCACGATCGTACGCATGAACGCGAAGGTATTCAGGCCACGCCCTGATCGCGACGCACGCGCAGCTCACTGCTCCGCGACCGCCTGGCCCGCGAGATGCTCGTGTTCAGCTCGTAGCCCACGAGCAGGACCAGCATGTTCAGGTACAGCCAGAGCTGAACGGCCAGGATGGCCCCGATGGAGCCGTACAGGGCGTTGTAGTCGGTGAAGTTGCTGAAGAAGTAGGCCAGGGCCTGGGAGACGATGATGAAGAGGAACGTGGCCAGGATGGCACCCGGCGTGAAGAACCGGAAGCGTTTGGCCATGGGGTCGCCGGCGTAGTAGAGCAGTGAGAAGGCGCCCAGCACGAGCAGCATGGAGATGACCCAGCGTGCCAGTTGAAGGCCGAACACGGTGAGGTCCCCCGGCAGCAGCCCGTGTGCATCCGCCCAGGTGATCACGCTCCCGCTCACGGTGAGCAGGAGGATCGCCACCACGCTCATCAGCGTGAGGGCGAGCAGCAGCCCCATGCTCAGCAGGCGTTGCTTCAGGGGGTTGTGCCAGGTGTCGTGCTGGCTGCTCTCGCTGAACCCGTTCAGGATGGCGTCCACGCTGTTGCTCGCGAAGTAGAGGCCCAGCAGGAAGCTGACGCTCAGCAGGGTGGAATGCTTCTTCACCACCAGGTCCTCCAGGGTGCTCTCCACGAAGCGGAACACCTCGGCCGGCATCAGCTCCTCCAGGTTGCCCATCAGCTTCTCCTGGAACTCCGCGATGGGCACGAAGGGGATGAGCGTGAGCAGCACGATGATGGCCGGGAACAGGGCCATGAACAGCTTGAAGGCGATGGCCGAGGCCCGCGTGATGAGGTGCCCTTCCCCGATGGCGCGCAGGAAGAAGCGCGAGATGGCGTACACGCTGAACCCCGCGAAGCCGGGCAGCACCAGGCGCTGGCTCCAGGCGATCAGCGAGCGGAACGGCCGCGAGTACAGGATCCTGCGCTTGAGCCGTTCCAGCATGGGATCACATGGCCTTGAGGCTGAGGTCGAGGCTGGGCACCGAATGCGTCAACGCACCCACGGAGATGAAGTCCACACCGGTCTCGGCATGGGCCCTGGCGGTCTCGAGCGTGATGCCGCCCGAGGCCTCGGTCTCGCAGGCCCTGCCGATCCGCTCCACGGCCTGCCGCTGCAGGTCCAGGGGGAAATTGTCCAGCATGATGCGGTCCGCACCGCCATGGGCCAGCGCCTCCTCCACTTCCCCCAGGTCCCGGGTCTCGATCTCCACCTTCAGGTCCAGGCCTTTGGCCTCCAGATAGGCACGTGCGGCCTGAAGGGCCGGTTTGATGCCACCGGCCAGGTCCACATGGTTGTCCTTGATCAGCACCATGTCGTACAACCCGGTCCGGTGGTTGCGGCCGCCCCCGATGCGGACGGCCCATTTTTCGATGGCGCGGAGGCCTGGAGTGGTCTTCCGGGTGTCCATGACCTGGCATCCGGTACCCGCGATCGCGGAAACGAAGCGGTCCGTGAGCGTGGCGATGCCGCTCATGCGTTGCATGAAGTTCAGCAGGGTGCGTTCGGCCAGGAGCAGCGCACGCGCCGGACCGGCCAGGGTGAACGCGACCTCGCCGGGTTCCACACGTGCACCGTCACGGATCAGGACCTTCATGTGGAGGCCGGGATCGACGCGTTGGGCGATGGCCTCCGCGAGTTCCACTCCGGCGAGGACCCCCTTTTCCTTCACCAACAATCGGGCCCCACCATGGGTGCCCTCCGCGATGGTGGACAGGGTCGTATGGTCGCCATCGCCGATGTCCTCGGCCAGCGTTCTGTCCAGCAGCTCCAGGGTGCCTTCGGGGAGCACGTCAGAAGTCGCTCTTGCTGTCCTCGATCCGCAACTGCTTCACCAGGAACCCTTGTTCCATCTTCTTCAGGAAGAAGGTGACGCGGAAGTAACCGGTGCGCGTGCGCAGGATGCCGATGAAGTACTTGTCGCCGAACTTGCTCACCCCGGAATGCTCGATCACGAGGTCCACGGGGGGATGCTCATCGAAGAACTTGCGGAGGATCTGTTCGGCCTGGGCCTTGCTGTACACGTCCCCGGTCCCGTTCACCGTGAGGTCCAGGTTGGGGATGAAGAGCTCGGAGAGCGACCCCGGGTCGCCGGAGGAAATGGCCTCCACCACCCGGTCCTTTTCCGCTTCCTGGGAGCGTCCGGCCAGGGAAGCCAGTAGAAAGAGCACGAAGAGCGGCCAACGGGACATGAATGCCTGGTTTGTCCGCAATTTTGCAAATACCGGGCCAAAGACCCACCCGTTCCGGGAAGGGTTCATCAACGACCGGTTGGGGATGGAACTGATCATCGTGATGGTGGGTCGGACGGACCGGGGGTTCGTGAGTGAAGGTATGTCGCATTACCTGGACCGCCTGTCCCGCGACGTCAAGGTCACCCCCATCATCGTTGCCGAAGAGGTCCACGGACCCTTGGAGCGCCGACGTCTGCTGGAATCCGAACGGATCCTGTCCCATGTCGGGAGCGGGGATCGGTTGGTGGCCCTGGATGAGCGTGGTGATGAGCTTGATTCCCCCGGTCTCGCGTCCTTCCTGGGTACGTGGAGGGATTCGGGGGTCCGGCGTGTGGTGCTTGCGATCGGAGGCAGCTACGGGCTCGCCCCCCAGGTCAGGGAGCGGGCGGACCGCATCCTGGCGCTCTCACGGCTCACGTTCCCCCATCAGCTGGTGCGGGTGGTGCTCGCTGAGCAACTGTACCGGGCCATGAGCATACTCAAAGGCTCGAAGTACCATCACTGAGCCGCCGGGGCCTCGGCACTGACCTTGATGGTGTCGCCGCGAAGGGAGGCGGTGAGCATGCCGTCGGCGGAACGCTTCAACAACCGCAGGGCCGCGTTGCCGTCGATCGCGTGGCGCAGGCGCTGGTCGTCGTTGCCCGGGTCCACGTTCTCCTGCTTGGACCGGGTGCGGCTGGAGCGGATCCGGCTGACGCTGATGCCGGTCGTCCGGATGGCGATCCGCTGGAACCCGACGGCGCGGAGCGTGCGGGCCAGCGACCTTGGTGTGAAGTAGTTCAGGTGCTCGGGGTAGTTCACGATGTTCCAGGCAGGGCCTGCGAGGTGCCGGCTCAGCGCATTGAAGTTCGGGGTCGTGAGGTAGAGCCTGCCCCCAGGGCGAAGCAGGGAGCGAAAATGCCCGAGTTCGGTGCGGGGCTCGAGCAAATGCTCCAGCACCTCGAAGCTGGTGACCACATCGAACGAGCCGGGCTCGTAGTTCCCGGGGTCCAGGGGCCCCTGCTCCATGCTGATGCCTCGTGCCCGGCAGGCCTCCACCATGCGGGGATCGTACTCCGTACCGTGCACATCCCAGCCCCTTTCCCGGGCGACATCGAGGAAATAGCCACTTCCCGACCCCACGTCGATGAGCCTGCCGGTCGAGCGGTAGCGCTCGAGCTCGTCAAGCAGGGCCTCGAACCGTTTCCGGGTGATCGGGCTGAGACCGGAATGGACCGGATAGCTCGCGTACAAGCGCTCCAGCTCCTCGGGCCGGGGCGACCTTCCGGCATAGGTGGTGCCACAACTCCGGCAACGTACCAGGTGATGGGCCTGGAAGGCGGGGAGCGGCCGGCCATCAACGGTCCCACAGTTCGGGCAGGGCCTGTCGTATTCCTCGCGCATCGCCATCAAAGATAGCGGAGGTCACAGGCCGCGGACCTTCACGGGACGGACATCCCTGCGACACCGGGGGGATCGCCGGCCGTTCCTGGGCCGTAGTTTTGACCGAACGCGTTGTCCGCATGCCGGCGACCTCCGGTCTTCCATGAGGGATCCACTTGTCACCATCGAGCACCTGGAGGTGTCCGTGTCCATCCTGCTGGTGGCCGTGGCGGCGACCCTCCATTCGCGGAAGAAGAACATCGCGATCAAGAAGCACCCGGAGTACCGCTACTACCTCTGGGGGCTCTACGCCAAGGTGCTCGGCGGGGTGTTCTTCACCCTGATCTATCTGTACTACTACGGGAACGGGGATACGGTGAGCTTCTACCTGTCGGCGATACCGCTGGTGAACGTGTTCATGGAGGACCCGATGACCTACCTGAAGGCCTTGTTCGCGGAGAACACCATGGAGAACCGCATGGCCTACTTCTCCCCGAACACGGGCTATCCGCTCGGCTACATCTACTTCGATCCCCGCACCTACACGCTGGTCCGCATCATCAGCCCGCTGATGATCATCGGGTTCAAGAGCTTCCTGCTCACGACGATCCTGGTGGCCATGGTCTCCTACACGGGGGTCTGGAGGCTGTACCGGATGTTGGTGCGCTACTATCCGAAGTTGCGCGGCAAGCTGGCCATCGCGGTGCTGTTCATGCCGTCCTGCATCTTCTGGGGTTCCGGGATCCTGAAGGACACCTTCACCTTCGCGGCCATGTGCTGGTACATCGCGGCGCTGGACAGCATCTTCTTCCTGAAGAAGGACCGGATACCGTCCTGGATCGCGGTGATCCTGTCCGTGCTCGTGATGGTGGCCATGAAGCCCTACATCTTCATGGCCATCTTCCCGGCCAGCATCCTGTGGTTGATCTACAACCGGGTGGCACGGATACGCAGCTCCCTGGTCCGGCTCCTGGCCATTCCGGTGGGCATGGCGTTGCTCGTCTCGATCTCCCTGTTCACGTTGAACAGCCTGGGGGACAAGCTGGACAAGTTCTCGCTGGAGAACGCGCTGCAGACCACGGTGACCACGCAACGCGACATGAAGCGGAGCGAGCAGTACGGGAGCAACTACTTCGACCTTGGCGAGATCGAGCCGACCTGGGGAAGCGTGATGTCCAAGTTCCCGGCGGCCACCTTCGCCGGGCTGTACAGGCCGAGCCTGCTGGAGAGCAACAACGTGGTGATGCTGCTGGCCGCCTTGGAGAACACCTGGCTCCTGTTGCTTTCGATCCAGGTGCTGGTCCGTACCCGGGTGTGGCACCTGATCACGCTGATCCGGGTGAACCCGCTGCTCCAGATGTGCTACCTCTTCGCCATCGGCTATGCGTTCATGATCGGGATCACCACGCCCAATTTCGGTGCCTTGGTCCGGTTCAAGATCCCGCTGTTGCCCTTCATGCTCTCCGGCCTTTTCATCACCTCACACATCCTGGATCGAAGGCGGGATGCGAGGGGAAGGAAGGGACGGTTCTCCTTCCAGGATTTCGTGAACGGGGATCCGGACAGACCGCCGGACAGGCCGGTACGCAAGGTCAACGCCTAGCGGACCCTATCCGCCACTGGCGCTTCCTGCAGCATCAGGACCGAAGAGCTCCTCGTACACGTCCTGGATGATGGTGCTGGAGCGGAAGCGCCGGGCCAGCCCCTGGATCATGCTCCGATGGCCCGGCTGATCCAGGATCTTCCGGATGTTGCCGAGGGCCTGGTCCAGGTCGGCCAGGTCCTCCCGGTACACGGCGCCACCCAATCCCTTCCGCATCAACAGGTGGTCGTCGGCCACGCCATCGGTCATCAGGATGGGAAGACCGTTCGCCCAGTACTCGCCGTTCTTGATCGGACACTGGTAGCGCTTGGCCGGGGAAGGCTTGATGGTGCTGAAGGCCATGTCCGAGGCCGACAGGTAGTGTGGCACTTCCACGTGTTTCACGGTAAGCACATGGAACCTGTCGCGACGGATCCCGGCTTCTTCCGCGAGTTGTCGTATGTGTTCATGGTCGGAAGGGGAGAGGACCAGCACGTGCATGTCATGCATGCCGTCCATGGCCCGCTTGAAGATCTCGAACGCCTCCGTTTCGAAGTACAGACCGCCGAACTTGCCGACATAGATCCCCACCTCCGATCCCTCGGGTATGCCGAGTTCCGCCCGGATCCGTTGGCGCTCCACGGGGTCGAAACGGAACACCTCGAGGTCGGTGATGCTGGGCACCACGTGCACCTTCTGCGGAGGGATCCCCTCCCGGATCAGGTCGTTCCTGTGGTTCCTGGTGACCGTGATGATGTGGCTGGCATGGACGAGCTGCCTCTGCTCCATCCAATGGGCGAAGCGGAAGCGCAGGGAGCTGCGCTCCCAGACGCCACATTCCGCCATGTAGGTGGCATGGGGCTCGTAGGATTCCACCATGTAGGGCACCCCTGTCAGGAAGTGGACCAGGTCCGCGATGGCTCCGGCCAGGGAGGCCTTGGCGATGACCAGGTCGATCTTCTCCCTCCTGACCATCCGGATCAGGACGAACACCGTTCGGATGAACAGTTCCGCCTTCGCGATACCCCCTGAGATCCCTTTCCGGGAGCGGATCTCCGTGTGCGTGACCTTTTCAATGTCCAGATCGACCTCGGGAAGGAACTTCTTGGTGGTCTCCATGGTCACCAGCCGGATCGTGCCGACATCGCTGCGTTCGGAGAGGATGCGCATGTAGGGGAACACGGCGGCCGCGGTAAGCGGCTCACGCAGGCTCCAGTAGCTGAGTATGAGGATGTTCTTGGGGCGGGTCACGTAGTCCAGGAGGGTTTCCTCAGCCACACGCGCAAGGCATCCCATGGCCGCATGGCCTTCAGATAGCCACGCACCATCACCCGGCGTATCCGCAGCCACATCGCGTGCAGGTCCGCGGGGTCGGGGGGGGGCACAAGTCGTTGGGCAAGTCGATGGAGCGCAAGGTATCCGTTGTCCAATCCGTCCAGGTCCGCCATGGCCGATCGGTGTCCGCGCCGGTAATGGAGCACCTCGTGATGGGTGGCCATGTAGTCTCCCTTCCGTGCGAGCAGCAGGTAGAAGGCCAGGTCCTCTCCATGGGTCAGCCCCTCAGGGAAGCGGGTGGTCCCGATCACCGAGCGTCGGATCATCCAGGTATTTCCCAGGAAGATCCCGGGGTCCATGCGCATGAGCCGCTTGAACGGAGGCCCGGAATAGGTCGGGGAATGAATGCGCTCGAGCGCGCCGGTCCTGTCGTCCATGGCCATCACGGCCCCATCGACGAAGGCGGTCCCGGGGTTGTCATGGAGCAACGATGCCCGGGCTGAAAGACCGGATCCGGGCATCCGGTCGTCGGCATCGAGAAAGGCCACGTATTCGCCGTGGGCCAGGTCCAGTCCGGCATTCCGGGCCCTGGACACGCCCCCGCGTTCCTGGCGGATGCACCGGATGCGTTCATCCTGGAAGGAAAGCACCTCCTGCATCGTGCCATCCGTGCTTCCGTCGTCCACCACGATCAGCTCCCAGTTCGTCCGATCCTGCGCCAGGAGCGAACGGATCGCCTCCCCGATGGTCCGCTCTGCGTTGTGAGCGGGCATCACCACACTGATCAACGGAGCCTGCGCGCTCATCGGGTGTTCACTGTGGTGGAGGTCCGTGCCAGGAACCCCTGCACCCGTTCCCTGAGCGGGGGCAGGGTCGTCCGGTGCATGCCGTTGGCCGGTGTTCGTGCGAGCTCGGCTACAAGGGCCTCCGAGCTGGTCCTGATCACCAACGAGCCGTTCCCGAGCAGGTCGGGGAACAGGTCGCCGGCGAGCGGGTCCAATGCGATGGTCGGAACGCCACACAGCGATGCTTCCAGGGCCACTGAGGAATACAAGGTCAGGTGTACGTCCGTGCCGGCCAGCGAGGACCCGATGGGTTCGGCTTCCGCGCCTTCAACGGTGATCCATGGCAGGAGACCCTCCTCCTTCGCCCACTGCCTTGCCTGTTCCGCTTGTTCCGCTGCCCTGGGGTGGGTCCGGATCGTCCAGTGACAGCCATTTCCCATTTGCCTGATGGCCTCCGTAAGCACGGCCGGTATCGGTCGGGCCACCGGTTGAAGCGTCACCAGGACCCTGAGCGCACCGGATGTCCGCTGGCCAGGAGCAAGCCCGTGTTCCTCGATCCAGGGGGCTCCGCCGACGAACGCACGATGGTGTCCGGCAGGAGCCCAGCTCCGGATGTTGTCCGCGCTGCCTGCATCCCAACACCAGAAATGGGAAGGGATGGTGGAGCACCCTGTGGAGGGCATGGCCATCCAGTTGCCATAGGCGAAGTGGGCGGGGCCTTGCACACCATGCTGCACGTCGGTGCAGGGGATGCCGAGTTCATGGGCGGCCTGTGCGATGGCCATGTTCTCGACCGCATACCAGCAGGTCACGAACACATGATCGGGGCGAAAGGCCCGCAGTGCGGAACGCCACGTCCGCAGATGCATCCGGAACCCATGGACGGCCTTGGCCAGGAAGGCGACAGGCTCCTTGGCGTAGGAGCTTGCAAGTGCATCGATCACCGGTCCCGATCCGGGAATGTGGCGGAGGGGTTCCACGGGCCGCCTCCAATGGTGAAGGGCCCTTGCCCGGAGCGCTTCATCGAGCCTGATGGTCGTGGTACCCTCGGGAAGATCGACCAGCGCTTTCGCGACGGGATCCTTCACCACCAGCGTGGAAGGCACGCCAAGCTCGGACGCCGCCTGCATCAGCGGCAGGGCGAACCGGTCCGTGGTGCCCTGCGTGCTTTGCGTCCAATAGGACCGCTCCGTCAGGAACAGCAGCCCACCGGGTCTTGCGGACAGGCGTGACCGTCTCCATTGAAGGGCTCCGTGGCCGAGGGTCCTGAGGTTCTTTCCGGCTCCCGACCGCGGTGGCGGGCCCGTGGGCTTCATTTCACCCCGCAAGCTCCGGTTGCACACCGTGACCCGGAGGACAGGCCAGATCGGGGCGCCATCCACCACCAGGTCGTAAGGATGGAGACTTTCCTCAATGGACTGGGCCCGTTCCAGGAGCTCTTTTCGGTCCGTCATGCCCGGTACATGCTCCTCCGACGGGCCAGCTCCTCCCGGATGGCCGGTCCGTGATCGGCGAAAAAGGCCTGCAGCCGTTCCTTGACGTCCTCCTCGAGGTCGGCCTGTTCCCGCATCGCGTTGATGGCCGCCATACCGGGGTGCTTGCGCAACAAGGAGATCACCTCGTGTGGGTCCGGCATGCCGGGAAGTTCCGTGAAGATCTCCTTCATCAGCTCCAGGTCCTCCGGATAGTCAACGGTGAGCCGCTTCTCCGGCCAATGCAGTTCCGGTTCCGCCTCGATCTTCAGCACATCGAAGATCCCGGGCTTGTCCAGGAGGTATCCCCAGAACCCGGTATCCTCCTCCTGTTTCAGCGCCAGCAAGGTCTCGATGGCGGCCCTGCTGATCCCATAGGGGGAGAGGCCGATCGGGAGGCCTTGGTACCTCACCAGGTCCTTTCCGGCGGCGATCTCATCCCTGATCCTCCGGCAATGGTCCACGCTGAAGATCGGGTTCTCGCCGGTCTGGCCCACGAAACCGACCGCCTCGCGCTCCCGCAGGGCACCGCAGAGCCTGTCCAGGATGTCCACCGGATGCCCCAGGTGAACTGCGATGCCATGGCTCTCGGCCACCCGTACCAGGTCCTCGTCCGTGGGAAGCGGTGAGGTACAAAGGACCACCTGGTCCGCCCCGAACGCGGCGATGCCGCGTTCGATGACCTTGCCCACCAGCTTGGTCCCGTCCAGGTCGCGCATCAACTTCCGTGGCAGGCGTTCGCTGCTCAAACGGGCCGTGATCAGGAAGGGAATGTTCGTGTTCATGGGATCAGTGTGCTACGTCCGCGATCCGGGGCGATGTCGGGGTCACGTACCGGACAAGGGCCGGGTACTTCCGCTTTGCGCAGCCTGCCGGCCGGTTCCATCCACGGCGTTCGCGGGCCGTGCACGTTCCAGGTCCTCATACCTGCCGATATCGTACCAGGTGCCTTCGATGGGGAAGGCAACGACCCGTTCGCCTCGATCGAGGAGGGCCTGGATGAGATCGGTGGCATGAAAGGGTCCATGTTCCGGGACCAGCTCCCTCCACTCGGACCTCAACAGGTAGATACCGGCATTGCAGGGGAACGATACCGTGGGCTTCTCGCGATAGCCGAGCACCAAGTCCCCTTCGAGGTCCATGACGGCGTAGGGCAGGTCCACGTGGTGCTCGGTGGTGGCCACGGCCATGGCCGCTCGAGACCTTGTGAACAGCTGGAACATGCCCTCCAGGTCCACGTCGGTGAGCAGGTCCCCGTTCATGAGCAGCACCACGTCATGGGCCGGTCGCTCGAGCAGGCGCAACGCTCCTGCAGTGCCGAGCGGCTCCTGCTCCACGAGGTAGTCGATCCTGGCCCCGAACCGGGAGCCATCCCCGAGGTGGTCCTGGACCTTCTCCTTCAGGTAGTTCACGGAAACGGACACATCCTCCACACCAAAGCGCCCCAGGAGGCCCAGGATATGCTCGATGATCGGTCGGCCATGCACGGGGACCAGTGGTTTGGGCAGGGTGTCCGTGATGGGCCTGAGGCGGGACCCGCGGCCGCCGGCCATCAGCAGGGCGTGCACGGGAAGGATCGCTTGGGAGCCCGAGATGTCCAGGACCCTGAGCAGGGTGCCCTCTTCATCGACCTCGGGAAGCAACCGGATGCCGGCCTGCCGGAGGGCCTTCAGGGGGCGTTCGGGCGCTCTGCCGATGACCAGGTGCCGCGGTGAGCTGTTCATGGCCCCGGATACCGGGGAGTCGAGGTCCCGGCCGGCGATCAATGCCCGGCGCACATCCCCGTCCGTGACGGTGCCCAGCAGCCTGCCCGCTCCATCCACCACGAACACGGTCAGGTTCGGACCGGTGTTGTTCAAGGCGTTCAGCGCCTCGCGCAAGGTGGCCGTCGGAGAAAGGCTGGTGTGTTCGATCCGGTTCATGCCTTGGTCTTCAATCGTTCCACCATCCGTTCGGCAGCATGGCCATCCCCGTAAGGATGATCCACGGCAGGGGGAGGGGCGCTCCCTGCCATGGCCACGGCTTCGAGTATCGTTCCGGCATCCATCGGACAGCGCCGGATGTTGGATGTCACCATGCGGCCGGTCTGCCGTTCTCCCAGGTCAATGACGTGCTTGGGAAAGAAGGATGCCTCGATGTAACCACTGGACGTGTTGCCCAGCATCATCGAGCAATGCGCCATGCAGGATAGGTAGAGCCTGGCGCCCAGGGAGTCCACAGCGGTCACATGCGCCTGTTCCCTGGCAAGGTCCGTCCACCGTTGGCGCAACTGAAGTCCGCCGGTGTCCGCATTGGGAAGGGTCACCAAGGCCTGGAATTCACCTGCGGTGTCCCTGAGGACCTGTTCCAACACCGACCAGTCCCTTTCCCAGGAAGCCCTGTCGATCGTCTCCGGGTGGTAGGTGATGAGCAAGGTGGGGCGTTCCAGATCGACCCCGGTCCGTTCGAGGATCTCGCGGGTGTCGAACAATTCCAGCTCCCGGAGATTGTCGATGCTGAGCGCCCCGGTCAGGTGCACGCCCTCGTCATGTCCCAGCATCTCGATCACCCGCTTGCGGTAGGGTTCGGCAGCTACGAAATGCATGGAGGCGGCATGCGTGATGGCGTTCCTGAACGCATTGTCGATGGCGCCCTTCGTGGTCTCACCACCATGGATATGGGCGATGGGAATGCCGAACGGAACGGAGGCGTACACGGCCGAGAACATCTCGTAGCGATCGCCAAGCGCTACGATGCGATCGTACGTTCCGTCCTTCCACACGGCCGTGAACTGCTCCATGGTCGCTGCCATGGCAAGGCCGATGTCAGCGGGCGCATCCTCCTTCAGCACGGGAGGCAGTTCAAGCAGGTCGCCGGAATGAGAGGCCCGGACCTCATCGATGGTCATCCCGAACCGGGGGTCGAGATGGGAGCCGAAGGCGATCACCGTCAGCTGGATGTCGGGGTCGGACGCAAGGGCGCGGATCAGGGGGCGTTGAATGCCCAGGTCGGCCCTGCTGCTCGTGAGCAATGCGATCCTCATGACAGGTCGTTCCATTGGAGCAGGTGGCCGGCGTTCAGGTCCCTGGCCGTGCGACGACCTACGACCTGCTCCAGGTCCATGGGTGAGATGCCACTTCCGGGCCGCAGCATGATCAGGTCCTGCCTGTCGATCGTGGATCCCTGGGCGAGGGGGCGTGCAAGATGGATGCTCCTTCTGGCCACGGGGATGTTCGGTCGTTCGCTCGGCGTGGGTTCCTTCACCCCCGTGCCCAGGGCGCGTTCAATGGCCCGGACCGCCCGCACCATCGCCTTGAATTCGTGCGGCTCCAGCGAGGCCCGGTGGTCGGGCCCCGGCATTTCGCGGTCCAGGGTCATGTGCTTTTCGATGACCCGGGCACCCAGTGCGGTGGCGGCGGTGGGCACTTCGATGCCCAGGGAATGGTCACTGAGGCCGACGGGGAGGGAGAACTCCTCGGCCAGCGTGCGCATGGCAAGCAGGTTCACATCCTCCAGGGGGGTCGGATACTCGGTGTTGCAATGCAGAATGGTGGTCCTTCCCGGGTCGGCGCCCGAGGCGAACAGGACATCCAGAGCTGCCCTTACTTCCTCCAAGGTGCACATGCCGGTGCTCACGATCAGGTCCGGGAAGGTCCGGGCCATTGCCTCCAGGTAGGGTGCGTTGGTGATCTCGCCACTGGGGACCTTTCCGATGGCCAGGCCAAGCTCATGGAGCAATTGCATGCTTGGCCGGTCGAACGGCGTGCTCATGAACAGGATGCCCCGTTCGCGGCATCGCGCCAGGAGGGAGCGGTGTTCGGCCGCACCCAGTTCAAGCGACCGGACGAGCGCCAGTTGGTCGCCCGCGCCCCCCGTGTTCCGTTCCTGATAGGCCGCCATGGGAGCAGCGGGCGAGGCCAGTTGATCACTGCGGAAGGTCTGGAACTTGACGGCATCGGCGCCGGCATCGGCGGCCACGTCCACGAGCCGCAGGGCCGTCTCCAGATCGCCGTTGTGGTTCACGCCGGCCTCCGCGATGATGAACACGCCTTGTGTCCTCATCGCTTCAGGGGCTTTGCGGGAACACCGGCCACCGTGGTCCCGTCCGCCACATCCCGGATCACCACGGAACCCGCGCCGATGATGCAGCCTTCACCGATCCGCACCCCCTGAAGGACCACCGCCCCACTGCCGATCAGGGTGCCCTTCCCGACCGTGCAGTGGCCGTTCACGATCGCCCCGGTCGCGATGTGCACATGGTCGCCGATCAGGGCGTCATGCTCCACCAGGGCCCGTGTGTTGATGATGCAGTTGGTCCCGATGCGGCCATTGCTGTTCACCACGGCACCGTGGCCCACGGTGGTCCCTTCACCGATCGTGGCACCCTTCACCACGGTGCCGGTGGGTGCCAGGATCGTGGCCAGTGTGCCACCCGCATCCATGATGGCGGTGCACAGCCCGATGCGGAGTGCCGCATCACGGACATGCCCGGCAGTGACCACGAACGGATGTCCAAGCCCTGCGAGCTCAGGAATCCGCTCGTCACCACCTAGGACCGGTATGCCCAGTACGTTCCCGACGATCGCAGGGTCCAGAATGCCATGTAGCTCCTGTGTGGCATCGCGGAACAGGCCGATCACCGATCGGCAATGCCCGCCTCCTCCCACCAGCACGATGCGCTTCCCGCTCATGGATGGGCACTGCTCGGAAGGTTCACACAGCGGTCCTGCAATTCCCGCGAAACGGCAAGGTCGTCCTTCAGGTCGTCCCGGTACATGGGTTGGTCCGTCGCGAGCTCCCATGCCGGTCGGGCCTGGATGCCTGCCTCCAGACAGGCCTGCAGGAAGGTGTCCCGTTCCTGCCGGTCCCTCACGAGCACGGCGTTCAGCCAGTGGTTGGGGCTGGTTCCAGGCGGGGCCTCCACCAACCGGAACGGGCCATCGGCGAACAGTTCGCGATACCGATCGTGCAGGGCCCGTTTCACGGCCAGGTTGTGGGGAAGCTTGCGCAACTGGCTTCGGGCCAGCGATGCGTTCAGGTTGGGCATCCGGTGGTTGAAGCCGATCAGGTCATGCTGGAAGGCCCAGGGATGAGGGACCTTGGCCTGGGTGGTCAGGTGCTTTGCCCGGTCGGCGAGCTCGGGGTCCTCGAACAGCAAGGCCCCGCCACCTCCACAGGTCACGATCTTGTTGCCGTTGAAGCTGAGCGTTCCGATCGGAGCGAACGTGCCCGCGTGCCGGCCTCCTCGGGTGGAACCGAGCGCCTCCGCGGCGTCTTCGATCACCGCGATCCCGCGGTCCCTGCAGCGGGTGATGATCTCCTCGATGTGCGCCACATGCCCGAAGGTGTGCATCGGGATGCAGGCACGCACGCGGGCACCTGTACGGACATGCACGCAACCACCCCCTTCCTGCCGGCATTCCCGCTCCAACCAACGCTCCAGTGCCCGGGGTGACAGGCCGAACGTGTCCGGATCGACATCGATGAACACGGGCCTGGCGCCGGTGTAGGTGATCGCATTGCAGGTGGCGATGAAGGTGAAGGCCTGGGTGATCACCAGGTCGCCCGGCCCCACACCGTTCAGTACCAGGGCTGCGTGCAGGGCGGCAGTACCGTTCACCACGGCCACGGCACGACCGGCCCCGGTGTATTCGGCCAGTTCCTGTTCGAAGGCCAGGATCCCTTCACCGACCGACGAAACGAAGGACGAGCGCACACAGGCCATCACGGCCTCCTCATCGGCCGTGTCGAACCAGGGGGCATGGAGCGGTATGGTCCCCGCCGATCCGGGGAACAGGTCCCGGATGCCTTCCAGGACCCTCTCAAACATTGTAGAGGTGCGACTTGTAGCCCTTCCTGACAGCGGCGTCCGAGAACCATTCCACGGTCCTTGCCAGCCCTTGGTCCAGGTCATGTGCGGGGGTCCAACCGGTCAGTTCCTGCAGCTTGGCGGCACTGCCCAGCAGTCGCTCCACCTCGCTGTTCTCCGGCCTGATCCGTTCCTCACTGGAAACGATGCCGGCCTGGACCCCGGTCAGGTCCATGAGCTTCGTGGCCAGGTCCCCGATGGCGATCTCCTGTTGGGTGGCCACGTTCACCTCCTCTCCGATGGTGGCGGGCGATCCGTCGATGGCCAGGAACGCCTGGGCCGTATCGTGCACGAAGACCAGGTCCCGCGTCGGATGCAGGGACCCCAACCGGATCTCGGAAGCTCCTCCCAGCAGTTGGGTGATGATGGTGGGGATCACCGCCCGAGCGCTCTGCCGGGGTCCATAGGTGTTGAACGGACGAACCACGGAGACCGGCAGGCCGAAGCTGAGATGAAAGGACAGGGCGAGGTGGTCCGCTCCGATCTTGCTGGCGGAATACGGGGACTGTCCTTGTCGCGGATGGTCCTCCGTGATCGGCACCGTGCGCGCCGTGCCATACACCTCACTGGTGGAGGTGACGAGGACCCGTTCCACATCGGCCTCGCGCGCAGCCTGGAGCACGTTCAGGGTCCCGCGCACGTTGGTATCCACATAGCTGTCCGGGGCCAGGTAGCTGTAGGGTATGCCGATCAACGCGGCCAGATGGTACACGCGGTCCACGCCGCGCATGGCCTCACGGATCAAATGGGGGTCCCGAACATCGCCGGGAAGCACTTCCACGGACTGGGACACCTCCCGGGGCATTCCTTCCAACCACCCCCAGTCGTTCCGTGAGTTGTAGTGGACCAATGCACGTACCTCCCGTCCTGCCCGTACGAGCGCCTCCACCACGTGGCTGCCAATGAAGCCTCCTGCACCCGTGACGAGCGTTCTCCTGGTCGCTGACATGCCTCCAAAGATACCGGAGCCGGCCGGTCGTGCGCGTTGGACGCCTAGCTGCCCAGGTGGTCCCCGGTGCCTTGCCGCACCCCGATATCCCATGGGAACAACGGTCTCAGGGCACCTCGGATCCGGTAGTGACTGGGCGACCGGGTCGGGGATGCGAGGTCGTCCATCACGGAGATGTTGATCACGTTCTCATGCACCTGGTGCACCTTGTGGGGCAGCCAGGTGGCCAGCCACAGGCTGGCGAAATACGTGTCCTCATTGAAGAGGTTCGCGGGGAGGCGCAGGGTGGCCACATGCCGACCCACCGTGCGTCCGACGGCCACATCGATGCCGGGGAACGAGGTGAAGATGTGATCGCCTTCGGAGTCGTGGATGAAGACCACGGGCTGGGGGCGAACGCCCTCCCGGAGCACCTCGTAGCTCACCTCCAGCCCCACCGCATCGGTCACCTTGGCCCGCGGAAGCGTGTTCCCCTGTGGGTCCACCCAGCGCAATTGGAGCAGTCGTGCGGCGCCATCCCCGGTCACTGGGCTCCCCGAAAGGTCCACCACCCCCGAGGCTTCCTGATCGTTCCCATGGACATAGGCATGCACGACGTCCGCGGTCTCGCCCTCCATGGTCTTGGCGCCATGCTCCAGCAGGATGCAACGTCGGCACAGGCTGTTGATGGCGCTCATGTTGTGGCTCACGAACAGGATCGTCCGGCCACTGCTGGTCACGTCCTGCATCTTGCCCAAACACTTCCGCTGGAACTCCAGGTCCCCGACGGCGAGCACCTCGTCGATGATCAGCACCTCGGGTTCCAGATGGGCCGCCACCGCGAAGGCGAGCCGCACCTTCTGCCCGCTGCTGTAGTGCTTCACCGGATTGTCGATGAACAGCTCCACGCCGCTGAAGTCGACGATCTCATCGAACTTCCGCTTCACCTCGCTGCGGCGCATGCCCAGGATGGTGCCGTTCAGGAAGATGTTCTCCCGGCCGCTCAGTTCGGGGTGGAAGCCGGTGCCCACCTCGAGCAGGGAGCTCACGCGGCCATGGATCTCGAACCTGCCTTCCGTCGGATTGGTGATCCGGGAAAGGATCTTCAGCAGGGTGCTCTTTCCCGCACCGTTGCGGCCGATGATGCCCAAGGCCTCTCCCTGCCTCAGTTCCAGGTCCACGTCACGCAACGCCCAGAAATGTTCGCCACCGCGCTGGGCAAGCGCGCGAAGGTTGTGGGCCAGTCCCTTGCGGATGTCCATGCGGGCCGGCCCGCCCAGACGGTAGCGCTTGCCGATCCCTTCCACCAACACCATGCGGTCGCTCATGGCCGGAGGACTTTCCTGTCGGTGAAGGGATTTGGTGCGTCGTTCATACCAGATCGGCGAGATAGCGTTCCATGGACCGGAAGTAGAACAGGCCGCTGATCAGCAACAGGCCGGTGAAGACCACGGAGACCCAGATCAGCTGATCGGGGGGCGCACCGCCCAGCAGGCTCCAGCGGTACCCTTCGACCAGGCCCGACATGGGGTTCATGAAATAGAGCACCTGCACCCAGTGGGGAAGCGATCGGGTGACGAGTTCCGCAGGATAGGCCACGGGTGTGGCGAACAGCCCGAACTGCACGATGAACGGGACCACATGCTGCAGGTCACGGAACCGGATGGTGAGCGCGCTGATCCAGATGCCCACCCCCAGGGCGGCGCACATGATCCCCAGCAGGAAGGGGATGGCGAGCAGGGCGTTGGGAGCCGGCATACGGCCGTGCACCGCGAACATGATCAGCATCAGGACCACGGCCACCCCCATGTCGATCAGGCCCACCGTGGCCTTGCTGAGGGGGATGATGAGACGGGGGAAATAGATCTTCCGGACCATCTCCTGCGCGCCGATCAATGAGCTGCCGGACTCCTTCAGCACGAAGGCGAAGTAGCTCCACGCGGAGATCCCCGTGATGGCGAACAGGCTGTAAGGGACTCCCTGGGTGTCCACCTTCACGGCCCGCCCGAACACGAGCACCATGATCAGCAGGGTGGCCAGGGGCTGGAACAAGGCCCACCCCAGCCCGAGCATGGTCTGCGCGTACCGCACCCGGACATCCCTGTATGCCAGCGTCAGGAAGAGGTCGCGATGTGCGAACACTTCCCGCAGGTCGGGCACGGGGTTCCAGGACTTCGCGTCTACGACGATCTTCATGCTCGACTTCTCGGTTCCCTTGGCCTGACGTTCCCCGCGGCGAAGATCCGAACATACGGGTTCATGCCAAGTGTACGGGTATCGGAGGTCAACGACGGACCGCCTCCAGGCCCAGGTCGGAAGCGGCACCCTGCACCCAGGCTTGTTCGAACATGGCCACGTTCCCACGCCGATCCCGGTGGTGGAAGAACGTTCCGGGGACGGATGGGGCCCGGCGTGCGCCCAGGTCCTCCAGGATGCGCTTCTCGGCCGGATCGAACGTGAAGGCCAGGAGCACATCGGCCCCCATGTTCCTGGACACCTTCATCCCGGCTTGCAGGAGGGCCCTCGTCCCGTCCTCGTCCTGGGCCCGGTAGGCGATCGGTCTGGCCATCCGCAGGCCACGCCGGACCCCGAACGACAGGAGCAGGGCCGCCTGGCATCCCGGATCATGCACCAACACATGACGCGGACCCTTCGGGTGGAAGAAACGCCACGTGAGCAGCGATCGGTCCCACCAGGGCTTCACCGGAGCGGGATGGTCGTTCAACAAGGCCGCCAAGGCATCGAGTTCGCTCCCGCCCGGTGATCCCGTGCATTGATAGCCATCGACCGTGCCCGGGGATGGGATCCGTGCGCCGGGCCGGAGCCCCAGGCGATGCATGCCGAGCCGCACGCCCGCCCGGACCGGCCGCAGGATGGTCCGGTACCAGGCCGCTCCGACCAGCTCCTGATAGCGGAGGCCGCGAAAGAGCGGTGAGCTGTTCGGGTTCGATCCGTTCACGAAGGCATGGTCCGCGCCGCGCACGGCGGCCATGGCCAGCCGCAGACCAAGGCCTCCGGCCCGGTGGGTGGGAGAGACCGCGAGGTCACCGATGGAGGGCATGGTCACGATGGAACCTTCCAGCGACCAGTTCAAGTACAGCCTGTTCACAAGGCCTACGACATGGCCTTCCTCGTCCTGTGCCGCGATCAGGGCATCCAGCCCTTCGGGCACCAGGGGGCATGCCTCGTACATCCACTCAAGGGTGCCTTCGTGGGCCTGGTGCGCATCGGCACCGTAGGTGAGGCGGGTGAAGCTGAGGATCCGATCCACACCCGCCTTGGTACCGGTGGTCAAGGAGACCTTTGGGGAGCTGGGGCGCATGACCGGCGAAGTGCTACAGGAAGGGGGGGGCTCCGCCTGTGACCACCAGACGCTGGCCGGACATGTGCGCTGCCTGGGGCGAAGCGAGGAACACGATGACATCGGCCACCTCCTCCGGGCTGGGCAGGCGTTTCATCGGTGAGGCGGCCTTGATCTGGCCGATGCTCACCCGGTCGGTCCCGCTGGTCAGATCGGTCTCCATGAAGCTCGGCACCACTTCGTTCACGAGCACGTTCCTTCCCGCCAGTTCCACGGCGAGCGAACGCGTCAGTCCGCTGAGTGCGGACTTGGCGATCACGTACCGGGCGTGCGAGCGGGGAGGTGCCTCCACGGCCGTGGACGAAATGTTGACGATGCGGCCACCGCCTTGTTCCTCAAAACCGCGCAGGACCGCCTGCACCAACAGGAATGATCCCTTCACCACCACATCGATGTCCTGCTGCACGTGTGCCCAGCTCGTCTCCTCGATCGGCTGGGACCGGTATCCGGCCACTGCATTGTTCACCAGGACGTCCACGTTCCCCCACGCCGCATGGACCTGGGCCATCATGGCCGCGACCTCTTTCTCCTCGGTGATGTCCGCATGCACCGCCATGGCCTGGCCACCATGTGCCTGGATGTCCGAGACCACCTGGTCGGCCGCTTCCTGCGAGGTCCGGAAATTCACCACCACCCGGGCACCGTGTGCGGCGAAGAGCTTGGCCGTTACCGCGCCGAGGCCCCGCGAAGCGCCGCTGATCAGCACCACCTTGTCCTTCAGACCCCGGTCCGCCACGCGCTTGGCGAGTTCCGCCATTCCGGGTGGGGCGTAAGGCCGCCGGGCCACCGATGCCTTCACCTGGGCCGATGCCAGCACGGTGTCCTCCGCCAGGAACTCCACGTCCTGGACCAGGGTGCCGGAGGTCTGGGACGCGAGCTTCACCTCGGAACGCACCGTGCCGCTGCCATGTGGTGCAAGGGCCTGTTCGGGGATCCGTAGTTGGAATTCCAGGAGGGTGGCCGCCCGTCCCGGCATCACCATGCCCACCTGGGTGGAGAGCAGGGCCAGGCAGGCGAACGCCCAACCTGAAGGCCCGGGAACGGCGGTGTTGAGTTCTTCCTCTGGAACGCCCTTGAGCATGCCGGAGAGCACCTCCCGCATCGCGCGACCCTGGGCATCTCCCCATACGTAGGGGAAGGAGGACCGTTCACCCTTCCTCATCTCGTCGGCCCATAGCACCCTCTCCGACAAGGCCTGCGGAAGGAGCGATGAGGGGCCGACGGTCCGGTCCGGCACGGCCGATCGGACGCCCTCCCGGAACGTCAGCGATCCGCGGGTCAGGGGTCTGCCGCCATCGCCCGACAGTTCGAACTGGACCTGTTGTGTGGCATCCGCGGGGCTCCAGGTGGCGGTCAGCCTCACCGGTCGGCCGGGGGCCAGTGGGGCCGGGAATCGGGCCTCGATCTCCGCGATCCACAGGTCTGCGGGAAGGGCCAGGTCCTTCAACAGGAGGGGAAGGGCCAGGAGTGGAAGTACGCCATGAACGACGTTCTCCCCGAAGCGGGAACGCGCTCCGTGAGCGGGGTCCATGTGCAGGGAGCTGTGGTCACCGGAAAGGTCGGCGAACCGCTGCATGGCCTGCCGGTCCGCCACCAGTTCCAACGAAACGCTCCTGCTCGTGGTCATGATCTGTCGGACATTTCACCCGATACCAACTCCAAGGTGGCGGGTACGGGATACTCCGTTCCCAGGTCCCAGACGAAGGTGTTCGTGCCGGTCCGCTCGAATCCCGAGGCCTCCATGAACGTTCTGCAGGGTCCGTTCTTGGCCGTGGGGATGAGTTCGGCGGTGAGCCTTGTTCGCCCAAGGGAGCGGGCATGGTCGCAGGCCACGTGCAGCATGGCCTCCTCCACCTTGCGCCCGAGCACCCGGCAGCTCATCACCAGATCGCCCAGTACGGCCCTGTCCGGGTCGGTCAGGTCAAGCCCCACCATTCCCGTGAGCCCGGAGTCCCCGAACCGATCACTGACCCGGAAGGACCAGATCGGGCGAAGCGGGTCCTCCATCCGGTCCCGAAGTTCCTGTTCCGTCCAACGCCGGGTGGTCAGGTTGAACTGATTGGTCTTGCCGAACAGCTGATGCACCCTGGCCAGATCGGATGTCGAGAGCGGGGATACGACCACTTTGGTGCCGAGCGAGGCCAGCCATTCCTCCACACCCGCGAACGAGGAACGGGTCCGTTCCCGGTCCTCGGCCTCCTGGTAGAGCGTGGTGCGGCGCCGGTCCTCATCACTGATGGCCTCCAGGCCGAACACGGGAAGCGCGCGCAGAGTGCGGGTGTACAGCAGCTTGTTGGCGGGCCACTCGGGCACGATCACCTCGGGCAGGAACTCCCGCACGCGCGAGCGTTCCACGGGATTGTCGTCGATGAAGAGCACGGACTGGGCACCGATGTTCAGTTCGCGGACCATGTCCGCGATGTTGCCCGGTTTGTCGTTCCAGTCGATCCTCATCGCCACGAAGTCGCTTCGTTCCAGCACCATTTCCGGATGCTTGTCCATGGCCTCCAGGGCCACTTCGCGGTCGTTCTTGCTCGCGATGGCGAGCATGATCCCCCGCTCTTTCAGCCCTTTGAGGGTACGTTGGAAGTCCACGAAGCTCTCACCGATGGCGTCGTGCCCGCCGAGCCGGAGGTTCTCCCACCCATCGTCCCCGACCACCCCACCCCAAAGGGTGTCGTCCAGGTCAAGGACGATCAGCTTCACGGAGCCTCCCGTCGCCAACGTATGGAAGGCCAGCAGGTCCTCCGCAGCGGCTCGGAACACCTCGTTGGAGTAGGGCGTCTTGGTCAGGAACCACATCCGGTCCGACCAGGCACCGGCCCCTGCGCGCTCCACCCAACGTCCGCTGTTCAGCAGGTGGATGTTGGATCGCTCGGAAAGCCGTTCGCAGAGCCTGGCGTTCATGGAAAGAAGGAGCGCATGATAACCCGTCCCGTCGCGCAGCTCCTGCAGGCCTCCATGGGCATCGGCCGGGACCTGCCACAGGGGGACCAGGATGCGCTGCCACCGTCCGGCGGCGTCCAGGAGCATGTCAATGAACCGGTCCACCTCCAGCAGCACGTCGCTCTTGTTCACCCGCTCGTAGCGAAAGGCCCGCTGAAAATGCAGGCTCACTCTCTCCGGACGTGTCCACACCAGGGCGGTGGAAGAACCGTGGCCGGAGCCCGACAGCGCTTGGACCACGGCGTCCAGCGGAGCAGTACGCACACGCCAGGGCAGGTCCTCCCGGCTGCGGAGGATGTTCGACAGGTTGTCGAGGTTCAGGTCCGAGATCAGGACGAGTTCCGGGAGTTCTTCAGCCATCCCGATCACCCGTTCATCCGCTCCCGGAGGTAGGCCGCGAAACGGGCCACGGTCACGCTGGGTTCGTCGAACAGTTCCACCAGGTCCTGGTCGGACAAGGGGACATCTCGTCCGAACCGCAGTTCGATGCCCTCCTCCATGCCCACGATGAAGTTGGCCACGCCCAGTGAATCCAGCATGCCTCCTTCACCAAGAATGACCGAGCCTGGACCGACCGTGGCCCGTTCGGCAGGGGGCAGGTCCTCGTTCAGCCGTTCCAGCACGGACAGTGCCAGCGTTTCCAAGGGATCGAGTTCGGGTGCTGCCAACGGTCAGGGTCCTTGCGGCAAATATACCGAGGACCTCAGAGGCCAGCGGGATCCGCCGCTCTGCCCTGTACATACCTTGCCGGCCGGAGCGACCACGGCCCCACCCGGAGCAGCATGGAACGTGTACTGATCGTGAATGCCGATGACCTGGGCCTGTGCCCTTCGGTGAACCAGGCGATCTTCGAGGTGTTCGAGGCAGGGAACCTGAGCTCGGCCACCTTGATGGTGAACATGCCGGGAACGAAGGACGCCCTGGACCGGGTGGGGGCCTATCCGGCATTGGGTGTCGGGCTTCACTTCTGCCTCACCGAAGGGACCTCACTGTCCGGACCCTCGGGTCTTACCGGTCCCGACGGCAGCTTCAGGCCCCGGCCCGAACTGGCCAAGGCCGCCGTGAAAGGTCGGGTACAGGCACCGGACGTGGTCCGTGAGCTGGTGGCGCAACTGGCCGTATTGGAGGAGGCCGGCATCGCTCCGACCCATGTCGACAGCCATCAGCATGTGCACATGCTGCCGGCCATCCTGGAGGCCATGGTCCCGGTGCTCAGGGAGCGCGACCTCCCCATGCGGATCGTCGCTCCTCCCCGTGCCGCGCTTTGGTCGTCCTGGAGCCGTCCGCGGAAGGTCGCCAAGCAGGCGCTCAACGCCTACCTGGCGGATCGCGCCTTCGCGCGTGCTCCCACACCTACGAACCAGGCCCTGGTGAGCATCCATGACCTGGACGATCCGGGGCCCTATGACAAGGCCACCTATTCCAAGCTCCTCTCCTGGGTGCCTCCGGAACGGGTGACGGAGGTGATGGTACACCCCTATCGCCTGGGACCGGACCTGTTGGAGATGTATGGCGGGGATCCCGGGAAGCGACCCTTCCTGGAGCGTTGCAGGCACGAGTACGAAGCTCTGACGGCCGGGCCCATCTTCGGGGGAGCTTCCCTCATCACCTTCCGGGACCTTCAGAGCCGCTGATCCCTGCCTTTTCCGCGTGCCTTTCCAGGATGAATTGATGGAACCGCTCCATCTGGACCTCCCAGGTGAATTGTGCGATGGCCTCCTTGTCCGGATCGAACGGGATGGCCTCGCCGGCCTGCCATAGCGTGTGGCATTCCAGCCAATGGTCCACGAATGCTTCCGGGGTGGTCAGCGTGGTCCCCGTTCTCGTCCGCTCGATGATCTCCACCTGCTCGGACATGCCGGAACCCACCTGGGCGATCGGTCGGCCGGAGGCGATGTACTCGAACAACTTCAGGGGCAACACCTGCTTCTCGCCGAAACCCACGTGTAGTAGCAGGTCTGCCTGTTGCTGTAGGCCGAGCACTTCCTCCCTGCCCAGTCGGGCCTGCCGTTCAATGGTCGGTCGCTGGTCCATCCTACGGCCCAGGTCGGACAGGCTGCTGTCATGAGCGGTGCGCATGCCCACCACGAGCAACCTTGAGGTGCCGGCCACTTCCGGATGATCGCGCTCCAGCAGGTCCACTGCCCGGAGGACGAGGTCCCATTCCTGCTCCCGGTACACCGAACCGGTATAGACCAGGGTGAAGCGCGGGTTCTTCGGCATGCCTGGCATGGTCGCCGGCCCCGGGGCTCCATTGTAGACCTGAAGCGCGGGACGCTCCCCGTTCAGGAGCAACGCGTTCTGCAACAGGCCTTTGGTGGCGGCAGTGAACGAAGCCTCCCGGGTGGCCTTCCGCTCCCATGCCGAATGACGCAGGCGCCTGGACCAGGAGGCCGGCCATGGGCCCATGTACGTGAGCACATGGAGACCGACCTCGGGCAGGGCGATGGTCCAGGGGTCCCGGTAATCGGCGATGAAGGTGGCGTTGCACCGCCTGGCCATCTCGCCGCCCAGTTGCACCATGGACCACAGGGGGCCGGTGGCGACCACCACGTCCTGTTCGCCGACCAGTTCCTCCAGGACCTCCGGTGCCGGATCCCATCGATGCAGGTGGTCCAAGGGAAGCAGCAGCTCCGCCAACAACCCGATGGCGCGACCTCCGCGACCACCCCGGGAGCGTGTTGCGGCGCGGTGCAGGGCGCCTTGCCAGGAAGTGAACCATGGCGGGGTGGAAGGGGTCCGGAACCGATGCACGTGCATCCCTTCCATGTCGACGGACCAGGGCTGCTCCTCGTCACGCAACGAGGTGAGCACCGTCACGATGTGCCCCGCATCCCTCAACTGCCTCGCCAGGTAGTACGGGCGCCTGGCGCCAGTGGCGTTCGTCGGTGGGAACTGGGAGGCGATCAGAAGGATGCGCAGGGTCATGGTCTCCGTTGCCCCGCTTGGGGCCCATCCACCGAAGTGCTGCGGAAGGCTGGACGAGCCCTGCAACGCGTGGGGCGCCAAAGTTATCGAGCATGTCCGTCGCCGTTAGTTTTGCCGTCGGCCCGGGAAGGCCACTTCCAGGATGGATCGTATCGCGCTCATGATCATTGGCGCCCAGAAGGCGGGTACCACCTCGCTGGGGCACTACCTCGGTGAGCATCCCGCGCTGGTGGAATCCCACCTCATGGAGTTCACCTGGTTCACCGATCCGGTGGCACGGGAGGCACCGATCGAAGCGTTCATGGAGCGGTTCTACCCCGCAACGGGAGTCTCGGACGGGTCGCCGATCGCCAAACTGTCCAACCTGTACATGTTCGATGACGCCATCGCCCGGCTCCGGGAACACAACCCCCGATGTCAGGTGGTGATGGTGGTACGCGATCCCGTGATCAGGGCCTACTCCGCCTATACGATGGCCTGTTCGGACGGCTGGACGCAGCACCGTCCGGATTTCTTTCGGGACCTGCTGGGCAAGGCGCCGGATGATGAGCTCCATCGTCTGTTCCTCGGGTATGGGCACTACGCCGAGCGTCTGGCCGCCGTCAGGAAGGTGTTCCCGCCCGATCAGGTCCATGTCTTCCGGTTCGAGGACCTGGAACGTGACCCGCAGGGGGTGTGCGATCCGCTGTTCAAGGCACTTGATCTGACGCCTTGGGTACTGCGTTCCAAGGAACAGGTGCACAACCCCACCCGGATGTCGCGGTCGGCGAGGGTCGCGACCTGGATGCATTGGCTGCGTCGCGAGGAGAACCCGCTGAAGAGGATGGTCCGTGGGATCATGCCGTACACGACCTACCAACGGATGGCCCTCGGTCTGCAGGGGTTGAACAGGTCAGGGCGCAGGTTCCCTCCCATGGACCCATCGACGGAGCGCCTGCTTTCAGCCTATTACCTGGAACGTGATCTGGAACTGCAGCGCGTCACGGGTCTGGACCTTTCCTCATGGACGAGCATCCGCTCCGCGGCGGCGGGGGCCGGCACGTAGCATCGGACCGGCAAGGTGCGCTGGGGTGCCTCACTACCTTCACGGCATGAAGGTGCTGGTGATCTGCACGGGCAATCCGGGCAAGAGAAAGGAGATCGAGGAGATGCTCCCTGCGGCGGTGCGGGTCCTGGTCCCGGCGGACCTGGGCATCCGAAGCGAGCTGCCCGAGACGGGTGCCACCTTGGAGGAGAATGCCCTGGAGAAGGCGCGCCATGTGCATCAGCTCTGCGGCCTGCCGTGCATGGCCGATGATACCGGGCTCGAGGTGAATGCCCTGAACGGCCGCCCAGGGGTGTATTCCGCCCGGTACGCGGGATCCGCCAATGATCCGGTGCAGAACATGACGAAGTTGCTCGGCGAGCTGGAGGGCGTGCAGGAGCGTGGTGCCCGCTTCAGGACCGTGATCGCCTTCGTGACCAAGGAAGGCGAAACCTGCTTCGAGGGCCGCGTGGAAGGGCACATCGCCGAGAAGCCCGCCGGGGACGGCGGGTTCGGATACGACCCCCTTTTCATTCCTGAAGGGCGTGAGGAGACCTTTGCCCAGATGGACCCGGCCGACAAGAACGCCATCGGCCATCGTGGAAAGGCCATGGCGCGCTTCCTGGAGCACTATCGCTCGCTCGGCTGACCCCCCCGACGAAGGGCGTCCTTCACCATCCCGTTCACGACCTCCGCTTCGCCAAGGTCAGAGGCCGCCAACATGCGTGGCACGATGCTCGCCGCTGTGAACCCGGGCGTGGTGTTCACCTCGATGGTGCCGATCCCGTGTTCGCCCCAGATGTGGTCGATGCGGACGAGCCCCCGGCAATCCAGATCGCGGTAGATGCGCACGGAGCGTTCCTGGCACTCCCTGGCCACCTCTTCGGGCACCGGGGCCGGCACGATCTCCTGGGTGTCGGCCGCGTGGTACTTGGCCTCGAAATCGAAGAAGGTATGGCTGGTCACCACTTCGCAAAGTGGCAATGCGATCACCCGCCCATCCAGTTGCACGACACCGCAGGTGAGTTCCCGGCCCTTCATGGCGGCTTCCACCAGGACCAGGTCATCCTCATCAAAGGCCTTCGCGATGGCGGAGCCCAGCGCCTCCTCGGAATCCACGCGGCTGATGCCGAGGCTGCTTCCGCTGCGGTCGGGTTTCACGAAACAGGGAATGCCCACCTCCTGTGCAATGGCCGGCAGGTCCATGGGCAGGTCCCTGTGCAACAGCATGGAGCCGGCCACCGGGTGGCCCAGCTGACGGAGCAGGGCGGTGGTGGTATGCTTGCTGAAGGTGAGCGAGGTGTTCAACACGCCGCCGGTCTGGTAGGGGATGCCAAGAAGGTCCAGGAATCCCTGCAGCCGGCCGTCCTCGCCAGGGCTGCCATGGATGGCGATCAGGACCATCCGGACCTGCTCGGCACCTGACCCGCGGTCCACGCTCAGGCTCCCGCGATCCAGTACCAAGGGTTCGCCCTCCGGGGTGCTGGCGGACCAGCCGGACCGGTCGATGGTGAGCAGCACCGGGTCGTACACCGATCGGTCCAGCACCTCCAGCATGCGCGCGGCGCTCTGGTGGCTGATCACCGATTCACCGGAGTAGCCACCCCGGGCGATGGCGATGAGGGGACGATCCATGACGTTCGACTTGGGGCCGAAGTTATCCGCGGGGAACACGCGGACCATGGGCCGGTGCGGAGGTCTAACTTAGCCGCCCTTCACATCATGCGCCGCACCCTGATCGCCCTGCTGGTCCCGCTGCTCGTGGCCGCCCTGCTGTTGCTGGCGGGATGGTCCTGGTTGCGTTCGTACACGCGCCATGGCACCCATGTGCGCGTGCCCGACCTTTCCGGGCTCACCCTCCAGGAGGCCACGGAAAAGCTCGGCAAGCGGGACCTGTTCGTGGAGGTGATCGACTCGGTGCACAGCGATGAAAGGCCCAAGGGCACCGTGGTGGAACAGGACCCGGTGGCCGGTGCCGAGGTGAAGCCGGACCGCAAGGTGTATCTGGTCATGAACGCCATGCAACCCCAGATGATCGACATGCCCGACCTGGTGGACATGAGCAAGCGCCAGGCCATCAGCGTCCTGGAGATCCTGGGGCTCCGGGTGGCCGAACTGCGCTACGAACCCGACCCCTGCGTGGATTGTGTGATCGAGCAGCTGTACCGGGAGCAGCCGATCGCGCCGGACGCGAAAGTGCGGAAAGGGGAGGCCATCGCTCTGGTGCTGGGCAGCGGGGAGAGCGGTGAACGCGTCCCCATTCCGGACCTGCGCGGCCTTACACGGGGCGAAGTGCAGGCCGTCGTGAACATGGCCTCCCTGAACCTGGGCGTACTGGTGGATTGCCGGGGTTGCAATACCCCGGAGGATTCCGCGTTCGCACGGGTGTACCGCCAGGCACCAGCGCCACGCGAGAACGACCGGATCGCGCTGGGCGGGCTCATTGATGTGTGGCTCACCGCGGACACCACCGGCCTCAGACCCGTGCCACGCGACACCACCGGCACCCAAGCGACCTCCCATGATGCCGAGGACAACTGAGATCCTGCTCACCGTGGCCCTCCTCTCGGGCGCGCATGCCGGGTTCGCCCAGCCGGGCGAATCCCTTTCCCCCCTGCATGCCCAACCCCGGGAGGGTGCGCTCCAGGCCATGCAACGGTCGGACCTCAACGAGCTCTTCCTGTACGACTTCCTGCCGCAGGAACTGCCCATCCAGGACGATTTCTCCGTCGACCGGACCCGCTCACGCTGGTCGCAGGCCGGTGACCCGGACGTCTCCCTGGACCAGATCGTGTACCGGCTGGACACCAACGGGACCGAACTGCCCGAGATGGAGTTCGCCCTGGACACCACCTACTATTTCCGGTGGGACACGTCCAGCACCGGTGCGGATTCCCTGGCCGTGCAATTGCCGCTCCCGAGCTACGCGCTCACGATCAGGGACCTGACCGTCTGGCCCGTGACGCTCGAAGTGGTGGATGCGTGGCCACCCTACAACGTCTTTGATACGTTGGACCAGAACACGCCGGATACCTTGGGCGTGAACCCGGACGTGCTCCAGGACAGCCTTCTGGTGTACACGGTGGATGCCGACACGCGCACCTACATGCAGGGTGGAACGCAGGTCCCCTTGATCCTGTGGGAGGATGACTACGCCTACATCAACGGGACCTACCCGGTGGACCCGCCGACCATCGGGGTGGCCACCTTCGATGGTCTGGACCGGACGGGCTTTCCCTATCGGTTCGATCAGCCAACGGCATACGGGCTGGCGGACCGCCTCACGTCGGTGCCCATCGACCTGTCCTATCAGGTGTCCGACAGCGTTTACCTCAGCTTCTTCCATCAACCACAGGGCCTCAGCGGTGATGACCAGATCCAGCCGATCGACAGCCTGCTCCTGGAATTCTATGCGCCGGTGGAGGACCAGTGGTACCTGATGTGGTGGAGCGAATACACGGCATTGGCACCCTTCCGGCAGGTGATGCTGCCGATCACGGATGAACGCTTCCTGCATGATGGCTTCCGCATGCGCTTCAGCAACAAGGCCACGCTGAGCGGTGCCCTGGACCACTGGCACATCGACTACGTCCGGTTGGACGAGAACAGGAGCTTCAGCGACACGGTGCTCGTGGACGTGGCCTGGGTCTACCCGGAGAGCTCGCTGCTCCAGACCTACACCGCGGTACCGTTCAAGGCCTTCGAGCAATCGCCGGCCTCGTACATGGCGGGCAACGTGGGTGAACTGATGAAGAACCTGGACGTGGTGGACAAGTTCATCACCTGGGGCTGCTTGTCCGGGATCGAGGGCGGGCCTTTGACCAATGCCTTCGGCGCGGGCAACAACATCTCCGGGAACGCCTCCAGCACGTTCGGCACCGCGCACCCGGTGGCCAACAACGCTCCACCCTTCCTCTATGACCCGTCGCTCTCCACGGATGATGCCTTCTGGCGCACCAAGATGTGGGCCAACGCCACGCCGGACATCAATCGCTACAACGACACCATTTCCTTCGTGCAGGAGCTGAGCAACTACTACGCCTACGACGATGGCAGCGCCGAGGCCGGGTACAGCCTGAACGTGGCCGGGGGAAAGATGGCCTACCGCTTCGACCTGGCCACCGGCGATTCGCTGCGCGCCATCCGTTGCTACTTCGATCCCATCTTCGAGGACCCCAGCGACGGTTCCTTCCTGATCACCATCTGGACGAGCCTCACCCCCGAGGTGATCCAGCACCAGAACTTCTCCTTCTCCTCCCCGGAGTATCGCATCGACGGGCTGAACAAGTTCGTTGAGTACCCGCTTGACAGCACCATCTGGGTGGAGGGCACGATCTATGTCGGGTGGGTGCAGACCACCGCGGACAAGCTGAACCTGGGCTTCGACAAGAACCGGAACAACCAGGACAAGATCTTCTACAAGGTGAGTGGCGGGTTCCTGAACACGAGCTTCGAGGGTTCCCTGATGCTGCGTCCGGTGTTCGTCTCCGACACCGATCCGTTCACCGGCATTCCGGAGCAGGCCGGGCCGGGTAGGCTGCAGCTGTATCCCAACCCCGCTTCCGACCGGTTCCAGGTGCGTGCGGACGGGGTGGAAGGAGCCGAGCGCCTGCGCATCCTGGACGCCCTCGGGCGCGAGGCGGGTTCCTGGTCCTACCGCGAAGGTGCGCCCATCGATCTGGGTTCCGCGCCGTCCGGCACTTACATCGTGCAGCTCCTGGGTCGCGCCGGTGCGGTGCTGGCGACCGGGCGCATCATCGTGCAACGGTGAACCAGGAGGACCTGGACCTGGAAGGTGGCGACGGGGAGCTCTACGAGCACCACCGCGTGGTCTGCGACCCGAACCAGTCCCTGGTGCGGTTGGACAAGTTCCTGTTCGACCGGCTCGCGAACACATCGCGCTCCCGCGTGCAGGCCGCCGCGAAGGAGGGTCATGTGCGGGTGAACGGAAAGGCGGAGAAGCCCAGCTACAAGGTGAAGCCCGGCGATGTGATCAGCGTGGTGCTTCCCTACCCCCAGCGGGAAGTGGAACTGTTGCCGGAGGATATCCCCCTCACCATCCTGCATGAGGATGCCGACCTCATCGTGATCGACAAGCCCGCAGGTCTGGTGGTGCATCCCGGTCATGGCAACTGGACGGGCACCTTGGTGAACGCGCTCCTGCATCACTTCGGGGACCTGCCTTCCTCGCCGGGGCAGCCGATGCCGCGTCCCGGCCTGGTGCACCGACTGGACAAGGACACCAGCGGGGTGATGGTGGTGGGGAAGACCGAGGAGGTCCTGGCCCACCTCGCGCGCCAGTTCTTCGAGCGCACCAGTTCCCGCACCTACAACGCCCTGGTCTGGGGCGACTTTGCCGAGGAGGAAGGCACCATCGAGGGGCACATCGGCCGATCCCCGAAGGACCGCACGGTCCAGCAGGTATTCCCGGATGGGGAGCAAGGAAAGCCGGCGGTCACCCACTGGCGGGTGCTCGAGCGGTTCACCTACGTGACCCTGGTCGAATGCCGGTTGGAGACCGGGCGGACCCACCAGATCCGCGCGCACATGCGCTGGATCGGGCATCCGCTGTTCAACGATGCGGCCTACGGAGGTGACCGGGTGCTGAAGGGAACGACCTTCACCAAGTACCGCCAGTTCGTGGAGAACTGCTTCGCTGCCTGCCCTCGCCAGGCCCTGCATGCACGGACCCTGGGCTTCGATCATCCACGCACCCGGGAACGCCTGCAGTTCGAGAGCCCGCTCCCTGACGACATGAACAAGGTGCTGGAGCGTTGGCGGAACTACGTGTCCGCCAACCCGCCCGAGGCCTGATCCCGGAGCCTGGCGCGCTGGACCTTCCCGGTCCCGGTCCGCGGAAGGGGACCCCGAAGGATGCGGACCGGGAGTTCGTGTGGCCTCAGCACCCGCTTCAACCTTTCCAGGACGGCATCATCATCGTGCTCACCGGGTCCCGGCTCCAGGAACAGCACCACACGCTGCCCATCACGTTCATCGGGTTCCCCGAAGAATGCGTGAGGCCGTTCCAGGACGCTGTGGGAACGCGCCTCCAGGTCTTCCGGGAAGAGCTTTCGGCCACGGCTCAGGATCACCTCATCAGCCCGGCCCAGCCACTGGAAACGGGTCTCGTCCAGTAGCTCCACGAGGTCGCTGGTCCGGTGCTCGACCGTGGAGAGGTGCGGCGTCCGGACGATCAGCCGGCCTTCGTCGTCCACCCGGAACCCAACACCGGGACAGGCGCGATAGTCATCGTGTTCCTCCGATCCGTTCAAGCGCCTCAGGGCCACATGGGTGAGCGTCTCCGTGCTGCCGTATCCCTGATGCACGGGAACCGACAGACCCCGGATCGCATGGCGCAGTCGCCCGTGTACCGGACCGCCGCCAAGCAGGATGCTCCCGAAGTGCCGGTCAACAAATGGGCCTCCGTGCTCCAACAGACGGGCCAGTTGGCTCCCCACCAGCGGCGCGAAGTCGTGGGTCGGCCCTGCTCCGAGCAGGGGCGCGAGGTCTCCCTGGGGTGGCACCACGCGAAGGTCCAGGCCCAGCACGAAGGCCCTTGCCAGCATCATCTTCCCCGCAATGAAGTTGCACGGCAGGGCAAGCAGCGCCGTGTCACCGGGCCTTAGGTGGAACGCTTCGCCGGTAAGGTGTGCGCTGGCCATCAGGTCCTTCGCCGG
>ERZ795048.691-NODE-691-length-34555-cov-48.818464_pt1 | contig 34555 bp, 18 predicted proteins | sample MGYA00375132_ERZ795048 | MGnify/ENA primary metagenome ERZ795048 (study PRJEB30177, sample SAMN05720225) | activated sludge metagenome | isolation source: Anaerobic digester | place: Hong Kong | collected 2014-12-17 ... | reverse complement strand
CCTTAAAAATTTAATAACATTTTTTTTACAACAAATTAATTAAAAATTTGTATCTTTCGGCAAAGCAAAAACTTAATATGGCATACATTAGTTTTAAGAAAGAAGAGTTAATAAATTTAGAGTTTGCTCTTGGCAGAGAATTGATAAGAACCAATCGGGCCGGGTCGTATTCAAGCAGCACTATAATTGGCTGTAACACAAGGAAATATCACGGCTTATTAATATGTCCCCTCCCCGAATTAGATGGAGATCGTCATGTTTTATTATCGAACCTTGACGAAACAATAATACAACATGGAGCATCTTTTAATCTCGGAATTCACAAATATCCAAAAATATTTGAACCTCGCGGGCATAAATATATTCGAACTTTTGCTGCCGACCCTATCCCAACCTTGATTTATAGAGTTGGCGGAGTAGTATTAAAAAAAGAACAAGTATTTGTAAGTGAAGAAGCTCGTGTAATTATTAGATACACCCTTGAAGATTCACATAGTCCCACAACACTAAGATTTAAACCTTTTTTGGCTTTTAGAAGCGTACACAACACTACTCGCGAAAATTTGTATGCAAATACAAAATACCAAACGGCGCAAAATGGAATTAAAATTAAAATGTATGAAGGATACCCTCATTTATTTATGCAGTTTAACAAAAAAGCAGATTATGTTCATGTACCACATTGGTATTATAATATAGAATATATCGAAGACCAAAAAGCAGGTCAAGATTATCAGGAAGACCTTTTTGTACCCGGATATTTTGAATTACCAATCGAAAAAGGCGAACAAATAATTTTTTCGGCTGCAATTAACGAATCATCACCGGAATTACTTTTTAAGCAATTTAATAAAGAACTAAAATCGAGAATCCCGCGAGATAGTTTTATTAATTGCCTTAAAAATTCTGCACAGCAATTTATTGTAAAAAATGGAAAAACAACAAAATTAGTAGCAGGTTTTCCGTGGTTTGGCACATGGGGACGCGACACGTTTATTTCACTTCCGGGACTTACTCTTAGCATGAACGATACCGATACATTTAAAAAAATAATGCGAACCAGTGCCGCAGGTTTAAAAAACGGACTATTCCCAAATATTGAAGATAATAAAGGTGCAGCTTACAATACTGCAGATGCTGCATTATGGTACTTTTGGGCTGTTCAAAAATATCTCGAACACACAGGAGATTTTGACACAATCAAAAAAGACTATTTACCCAAAATGCTTTCAATTTTTGATGCTTATAAAAAAGGGACGAAATTCAATATCCATATGGAACCCAACGGGCTGATTTACACAGGCGAAGAAGGATATGCTCTTACATGGATGGATGTAGTAATAAATAAAATTCCTGTAACTCCTCGTCATGGTTTTGCGGTAGAAATAAACGCTCTATGGTTTAATGCTGTAAGCTTTCTTAAAGAATTAGCAGAAAAGTTTAAACTAAACGAATGGCTTACAAATAACTCGAATTTACCGGAACAAATACAACAATCTTTTATTGAAATGTTTTGGGATAATCAGAAAGGATATCTTGCTGATTATGCAACTTATGATTATAAAGACTGGAAAATTCGACCTAATATGCTATTTTCAGTATCACTACCATACAAAGTATGCAACGAAGATATATGCAAATCTATTATCGACAAAGTTCAATCAAACTTGCTAACACCTCGCGGAATTCGTACCCTGGCACCAAACGACCCCGATTATAAAGGCACATACGAAGGTTATCAAGAAGAACGCGATATGGCTTACCATCAGGGAACAGCATGGCCTTGGCTATTAGGTGCTTTCGTTGAAGCATATTTAAACATTTATGGGAAATCAGGTGTTAGGTTTGTAGAGCAACTTATATCCAATTTTGAAAAAGAAATGAGCAATCATGGAATAGGCAGTATCTCTGAAATATATTGTGGCGACCCACCACACAATGCAGGAGGAGCCATAAGTCAGGCATGGAGTGTAGCAGAACTGCTCAGAGCAATGCAATTAATTGAAAACATTAAAAATAAAAAAGCATGAAAGTTCTAATGTTCGGATGGGAATTTCCACCTCATATTAGCGGAGGCTTAGGCACAGCCTGCTATGGACTTACTCGTGCTCTTGCAGGTTTCGATGTTGATATGATTTTTGTTGTGCCCAAACTATTCGGAGGCGAAGACGGCTCATTCATGCAACTAAAAGAAGCCAGCAATATCGAAATTACAAAAGAAAAAACTGATACCGAAGAATTCTGGGAAAAACTCAAATATATCGAAGTTGGAAGTTCACTTATACCATATCTCGACCCCGAAGTATATACTAAACTCTTTGAACACACAATTCTAGACCATAATGAAATAAAATCTAAAATATTTTCAGAAAAATTTGATTTTTCAGGCGAATACGGAACAAGTTTACTCGAAGAGGTAAGCCGATATGCAGTAGTAGCATCCGTAATTGCTGCCGGAAACGATTTTGATGTAGTCCACGCTCACGACTGGCTTACATATCCTGCCGGTATAGCAGCAGCCGAAATATCTAAAAAACCTCTCGTTATTCATGTGCATGCAACAGAATTCGACCGTAGTGGCGAAAATGTAAATCCAAACGTTTTTGAAATTGAAAAACGCGGAATGTTGGCTGCCAACACAGTTATTACTGTAAGTAACCTTACCAGAGACAAAGTAGTTAACAGATACGGAATAGACCCAAATAAGGTAATTACAGTACATAATGGAGTTGACTTTGGCACCGGCGATTTTCCTGATATACAAAGAGGTGTAAAAGAAAAAGTTGTAACATTTCTTGGCAGAATTACTTTCCAAAAGGGACCGGAATATTTTGTAGAAGCCGCTTATAAAGTCTTGCAAAAAGACCCAAATGTAAGATTTGTAATGGCTGGGAGCGGCGACATGATGTATAGAATGATACGTAGAGTAGCAGCCCTAAAAATTGCCGACAAATTTCATTTTACGGGATTCTTAAAAGGAGACGATGTTTTAAAAATGTTTGCCCTTAGCGATGTTTATGTAATGCCATCGGTGTCTGAACCTTTCGGAATTAGCCCTCTCGAAGCAATGAGATCAAACGTACCTGTTATTATTAGTAAACAATCGGGTGTTGCCGAAGTACTAAAACATGCTGTAAAACTCGACTTCTGGGACGTTGATGCAATGGCTGATGCAATTTATGGTTTAATTAATTATGAAGGTCTTACTAAAATGTTTAAAAAACTTGGCAAAAAAGAAGTAGAAAACATTAAATGGGACAATGCAGCTTTTAAAGTTAAAAATATTTACGAATCGTTAATACAGTGAAATATAAAAATATATGAGAACAATATGCTTCTATTTTCAGGTACATCAACCCTTTAGAATTAAAAGATATCGATTTTTTGATATCGGACACGACCATTATTATTTCGACGAATACGCAAATCGTACTATTATGCGTAAAGTAGCAGAAAAATGCTACCTGCCTGCAAATCAACTTTTCCTTGATTTAATTAATAAATATAAAGATAAATTTAAAATAAGTTATTCTATTTCGGGAGTAGCTCTGGAACAATTTGAACTTTATGCTCCTGACGTTTTAAACTCGTTTAAAAAACTTGCCGAAACCGGAAATGTTGAGTTCATTGCCGAAACATACGCACATAGTCTTTCGGCACTAAAAAGCGAAGAAGAGTTTAAGAAACAAGTAGAAATGCAAACAGCTTTGCTAAAAAAGCATTTTAACGTAAAACCTGTTACTTTTAGAAATACCGAGCTTATATATTCAGACCAAATTGGTGAGATGGTAGCTAATATGGGCTACAAAGTAATGCTTACCGAAGGTGCAAAACATGTATTGGGATGGAAAAGCCCTAATTTTATGTATTGTAACTCTATAAACCCTCGTCTTAAAGTCCTATTGAAAAATTTTACACTTAGCGATGATATTGCTTTTAGATTCTCTAACAGAGATTGGACAGAATGGCCTCTTACTGCCGATAAATACGTTCATTGGCTCAATAGTATCGACAAAAAAGAAGAAGTAGTAAATTTATTTATGGATTACGAAACTTTTGGAGAACATCAGTGGGCAGAAACCGGTATATTTGAGTTTCTGAAACACCTGCCCGAGAAAGTATTATCATCTTCAGATTATAGCTTTAATACTCCATCTGAAGTAGCCGACGAACTTATACCCGTATCGGCAATTCATGTACCACACCCAATTAGCTGGGCAGACGAAGAACGTGACCTTACAGCATGGCTCGGCAACGAATTGCAAGAAGAAGCTTTTAATAAACTTTACAATTTAGAATCAAAAATAAAAGCATGTACAAATGAAGATATTCAAAAAGACTGGCTTAAACTCCAAACCAGCGACCACTTTTATTATCTTTGCACAAAATGGTTCTCAGATGGCGACGTACACAAATACTTTAACCCATACAGCTCGCCTTACGAAGCTTTTATTAATTATATGAATGTTTTAAGTGACTTTATTATCCGTGTAGAAAACTGTTAAACAAAATATTTTATGAATTATCCGCAACATTTGTTTGAGGTTTGTTGGGAAGTATGTAACAAAATTGGTGGAATACATACTGTTGTAAACACTAAAGCACCTTACGTAAGAGAAGTACTAGGTGAATCTTATATTTTAATAGGTCCCGACCTATGGCGTGAATCGGGCGACCATCCCGAATTTAACGAAAAACCGGAGCTTTTTAAGCAATGGAAAATGCAAGCTCTTAAAGAAGATATAAGAGTACGAACAGGTTATTTAAAAAATCAGCCTGAGCAAAAAATTATTCTTATAGATTTTACTTCACTTTTTAATAAAAAAGATGAAATTTTTAGTAAACTGTGGGAAAAATTTAAACTCGACTCGCTTTCGGGTCAATGGGATTATATTGAACCTGCACTTTTCGGATATGCAGCAGGTATGGCAATAGAAAGCTTTTGCAAATTCCATTTGTCGGCACGAGATATAATTGTAGCTCATTTTCATGAATGGATGACTGGTTCGGGAGTTTTGTATCTAAAAGAATACGCCCCTTACATTGTTACAACTTTTACTACACATGCTACAATATTGGGACGAAGCATAGCCGGAAACAACCGCCCACTGTACGAGAATTTAGAGAATATTAAACCCGAACTTACTGCAATCGAATTTAATTTATCGTCAAAATATTCGCTTGAAAAACTCTCGGCTCAAAATGCTGATGCTTTTACAACTGTGAGTAATATTACTGACAAAGAGTGTAAACATTTTTTAGGTAGAGCTGCCGACCAAATTACACCAAACGGCTTCGACAATAAAATAATTCCCGATAGTAATAAACTCGAAGAGATTAGGTCAACTTCACGAAATTTGTTAATAGATGTGGCAAAAGCAGTAAGTGGTAAAAATATTTCTAGCAAAGCTTTTATTATAGGTACTAGCGGAAGATATGAATTTCGCAATAAAGGATTGGATGTTTATTTAGATTCGTTATGGGAAGTAGCAAAAAATAATCCCGACAGAGATATTATCGGATACATTGCGGTGCCTGCCGCTAATTTAGGCCCCATAAAAGAAGTTTGTGAAATTCTTCATTCCAAAAAAGATTTATCTCAAGCAAAAACAGACAATATCTTAACACATTACCTACACAATCCCGAAAACGACCCAATCTTAATTCAAGTAAATCAGCGTGAAAAATTAAAAAATCTAAGCATTATTTTTGCTCCAACTTATCTTAACGGCAAAGACGGAATTTTTAATCTTGAATATTATGATATCTTGCCTGGATTTGATATTACAGTTTTTGCATCTTATTACGAACCTTGGGGATATACACCCATGGAAAGTATTGCATACAAAATACCTACCGTAACTACCTCACTTGCAGGCTTTGGCACATGGATACAAGAAAAATATCCCGAAATAAATAAAGCTGTTGCTGTAATTAAAAGAGGCGATAATGATACAGTTACAATTGTAAACGATATTTCTAATGCTATTACTGATGTTTTAAAATCATTACCCGAAGATTATTCAAAAATACAAGAAATAGCCGAAGAAACGACAACTACTGTTCTATGGAAAAAACTAATAAAACATTATTTTAGTGCTTACGATATAGCACTTAATAAACTTAATGATAGAATTGAAAGTATAAAATTGTATCAACAAAAAGAATATGTACCAAAATATTACGACAGAGAAAACACCCCACATTGGAGAAATATTGAAGTTTCTGCATCGGTACCCGATCAGTTTTCTAAACTTTCAAAACTCGCCGAAAATATATGGTGGTCTTGGAATTTTGATGCGGTAAGACTTTTCAAATACATTGACCATGAACTGTGGCGAAAATCACGATATAATCCCATAATATTATTAAAAGATGTAAGTTCAGATAGATTTAATGAACTTGCCGAAGACAATGGTTTTATTCAGCTTTATAATAATGTAATACAGCAATTTGAAGAGTATATGGCTGAGAAGACACATCAAATCCCTCCTCGAATTGCATATTTTTGCATGGAATACGGTTTTAATGATAATATTAAAATTTTCTCGGGTGGCTTAGGTATTTTAGCCGGCGATTATCTAAAAGAAGCAAGCGATTATAATGCGAATATTGTTGGAGTTGGATTACTGTACCGCCATGGATATTTTAAACAAAAACTATCACCTTACGGTGAACAACTTGAAGAATATATACCTCAAAACTTCAGTAATTTACCGGTAAAACCTGTGCTTGACAAAAACGAAAACTGGAAAGAAGTAAGCGTTGTATTCCCCGGTAGAACTATTTTTGCAAGAATATGGGAACTTGCTGTAGGCAGAAACTTATTATACCTACTCGACACAGACTACGAAAAAAACGATGAAGAAGATCGAAAAATAACACACCAATTGTATGGTGGCGATAGCGAGCACCGATTTAAACAAGAAATGATTCTCGGCGTTGGCGGTATAAGATTAGTTCGTCTTTTAGACATAAAGCCCGACATCTATCACGTAAACGAAGGTCATGCAGCATTTATCGGACTAGAAAGGCTCAGGGTATTAATGCAATTAAGAAGCTTAACATTCTCCGAAGCACTAGACGTAATTCGTTCTTCAACACTATTTACAACTCACACTCCTGTGCCTGCCGGACACGATGCTTTTAACGAAGACCTACTCCGTTCTTATATAGCTCATTACCCATCAAGATTTAATATTACTTGGGAAGAATTTATAAATCTTGGTAAAGCAGAACCAAGCGACGAAAAATTTTCAATGAGTTTTCTTGCGGCAAATATGGCTCAAGAAGTAAACGGTGTAAGTATGCTTCACGGTAAAGTAAGCCGAAATATATTCCAACGACTTTACAAAGACTTCTTACCCGAAGAATTACATATTGGATATGTTACTAACGGAGTGCATTATAATACATGGACTTCCAAAGCATGGCACAATCTATATAAAAAGTATATGGGCGACAACCAAAACGAATGGCTCGAAGATTCAGACAAATGGAAATCTATTTATAATATACCTGATGATGAAATCTGGAAAATAAGACAAGAACAAAGAAGCGATTTAGTTGATTATCTACATAAAAGAATACGACGAAATTGGATAAGAAGATATGAGAATCCCAAAAACATGATTAAGGTTCTCGAAAATCTTAACGAAAATACTCTTACAATAGGATTTGCCAGAAGATTTGCAACTTACAAAAGAGCACACCTATTGTTCAAAAACACAGAACGATTACGCGAATTGGTTAATAATAAAGAAAGACCTATTCAATTTATATTTGCAGGTAAAGCACATCCCAACGATAAAGCCGGTAAAGACTTAATTAAACACATTATCGATATTTCGAAACAACCGGAATTTTTAGGTAAAATAATATTCTTAGAAAATTATGATATTAATCTAGCACGAAAACTCGTACAAGGGGTTGACATATGGTTAAACACTCCTACCCGTCCGTTAGAGGCAAGCGGAACAAGCGGTATGAAAGTAGTTTTAAATGGAGGTTTGCACTTTAGCGTAATAGACGGCTGGTGGGTAGAAGGATATAAGAAAAAAGCCGGTTGGGCTTTGTCACAAAACAAAACATACGACAATCAAGAATTTCAAAACGAACTAGACTCAGAAACTTTGTACTCTATGTTCGAAAATGAAATTATACCTCTTTTCTATAAGCGAAATAGTAATATCCCAACGGATTGGATACAGTTCATAAAAAAATCACTATCCGAAATCGCTCCTCAATTTACAACACGACGAATGATTAAGGATTATTACAATAAATATTACAGTTTACTATATCAAAGAAGTTTAATCTTCAGAGAAAATAATTACGAAAAAACAGTTCAACTAAACAAATGGAAAAAGCTCCTTTCATCGTTATGGAGTGGCATTCAAGCAAATAGCATTGAAATTATTACTCCCGAAAACAAAACTAAAACAGGAGATGATATCACTATAAAACTGGAACTATTCTTAAATGGAATAGCACCCGAAGATATTCGTCTTGAGTTATTGCTTACAGAAGAATTTAACAACGATGTTTCATTATTAGCTATAGAACAAGGAGAATTAATTCCAAAGGGCAATAATATTTTTGAAAGTACTATAAATGCAAAACTTAAAGATCCAGGAACAATTAATTATACTCTTAGAATAGTACCTTATAATGCACTACTACCTTACAAAGCTGATTTTAACCTTGTAAAATGGTTGTAAATGTGAGTTTAATATTTGAAGTACAGACTTAAATAATATATTTGCATTAATTTTGATTTATTTTAATGCAAAAATTAATTAACAAAATTTCGGCATTTCGGAAATACAAAAACATGCCAATACTTGATTTGTTTGTATTTGGCATTATCATTTATATAAGCACATTCCCCCTATGGGAGCCGGATATAAGCAAAGGATTAGACGCATCTTATGTTTGGGCAATAAACTTTTTGTTCCAAAACGACTATTCTTCACTCACTAAACTGATATACCCAATAGGACCACTAGGTTTTCTAAAACTCCCTACAGCAATAAGTCCAAATTTAGAAATTGCAATTGCTTTCTATACTATCATAAAATTGTGGTTTATTTCCGTTTTTATGTGGGTAGGAAATAATCAAAAGTGGGACATAAAACCTACCGCTGCTTTACTTTGCTTTATTGTAGCTTTGATTTTACCTTTCGATTATATTCTTATTGGAATTGTAATGCTCCATGCATTATTGATAATTGAAACCAACAAACCAATACATTTTATACCAATAAGTATTTGGGTAAGCATTGCATTACTAATTAAATCTTCAATTGGAATTATGGGATTTTCGGTGCTAACAATTATTTGGTTATTGTATTTAATTCGCAATAGAGATATAAAAAAATCAGTGTTATGGGCAAGTATTTGTTTTTTAATAGTAATGCTCATTGGCAGCACAACTATGCTAGGAATAAAGGAATTCGTTAGTTTTTCTATTAATACCTTACGATTATCTTTTGGATACTCCGAAGCATTAACACTAAATCCACACAATAATATCTTTTTATTAATAGGATTCATAATTACTGTATTAATCATACCTATTCTTATAAATGAAAAAAATACAAGAATTGCTTTTATTGCATTTATTTTCCCTTTGTTCGCTGTATGGAAACATGCAATGTCTCGACAAGACATAACGCATTATTCTTTGCTTGTGGTTTTTATGGTATTGTTTTGGATTTTGCTCATAATTTACACAAAAAAACATGCTACAAAACTCATCTTTCTTGCTCTTTTAAATATCACATTCATATATGCAAATATGAAGCATATTCCAATGTACCATCCAATAAAAATTGAAATTAACGGAATAAATAATTTTTATAAAACTGTAATAAAGTTTAATACATTCCAAAAAACCTATATTGAGCAATCACGAAAAAATTTAGAAAAGTGCCTACTCGACCCTGAAATCATTACTTTGATAGATAATAATACAGTAGATATTTACCCATGGGAACTTACTTATGCAGCAGCCAACAAATTAAACTATAAAGCTAGAAAAACATTACAGGCAGGCAGTTTTGCAACATGGCTTGATGAAAAATCTGCACAAGATTTTGACTCAGTTAATGGGGCAGAATATTTGATATTTCATTTTGTAAAAGATATATGGGGAGGAAATTTTGGCTCAATTGATCAACGATACCTATTAAACGATAACCCCAAAACAATTTTACAAATACTTACAAATTATACTGTGGTTTATAAAAATAATGAAATGCTATTATTAAGTAAAACAAAAAAACCACAGTTCGACAAACCTGTATTGCAAAAATTCCAACAAAACGAATGGAACCAATGGATAGAGATTCCGGATGCAAACCAAAACATAATTCGCTTAAAAGCAAAAATAAAATCCAGTATATCAGGGAAATTTACATCTTTCTTTTATAAACCAAGTACCTGCTATATCGATTATAAAATGGAAGACGGTAAAATCCTTACTTATCGTTTTATTCCCAACAATGCATTGGACGGATTATGGGTACATCCTTTTATTCAACATCCAACATATGATATTATTGAATCTCAGGTAACGGCAATACGACTTAGAAACAATAATAACTCCGCTTTTTATAAAAAGATAAAAACTCAATTTGAAATCACTACTGCAAGTCAACAAAATGTTAGTATTAAAAATAATGCATATTCAATATTAGGTAAAACTTTTCAAGGAAACAGAAAAACAATTGCAGATTTACAGCTAAGTATTTTTGCCAACAACCAACAGCCAAATAAAATAATAACAATTAATGGCGAACCAAGCAATTATATAAACGGACAAGAATATTCAAATACATTGATAATTAACTTAGACTCAATCGCTGCACTATTAAACAATAATGCAACACTATTTGTTGAAACTTATGTTGATTACAATTCTAACGAAGAAGAAGCATTTTTGGTAATTTCCGGCGAAGGGAATGCAAATTCTTTTTGGGAGTCGCAAAAACTACTAACTAATAAAGACTCATATTACACAGGCAATACATATAATAATAAGATACTACACATTCTTCCAAACAGTTGCGGAATCATTAAATCATATATCTGGAATCCTAATAAAACAAAAATACACATTAATGATTTTCGATTAAGAATTCGTATAATATCAGAATAACTTACACTAAATTGCTGATTGATATTTCATTGCACTAATTAAAAAAAACTTCAGTATTGATAGGCTTTCATACGATTAAAAAAAAATAATAAATAGTTGAATATTTTTTTTGTTTTTTTGTTGCATATTAAAAATATTATGTAAGTTCGACCTGTAAAACTATATGAACTATAAGCTATGTCAACAAGCAAAATGCGGGTCATTAAAGACTTTGAAAAACTTGATCCTGCCATTAGGGAACAAATTAAACTAGTTTACCCTAATGGTTTTAGCCAGCATTTAATTCATTTTACCGACAAAGAAGGTAGAATTGTAAGTGCTTTACCTTTCGAAACCGACGATAAATACTACATGGTAAGGATGACAAGTTCCGAAGCTAAAGAAATCATAAGGCAAGATGATGATTACGACGACGACGGCACATTAAAAGATGATATGAGAGAAGAATACGAAGATAAGTATGGCGATCTCGATTATCTTGCCGAAAACATTCCCGACGACGATTTGCCTACTGATGACGAAGATGACAATTAAGTAAATTTTTTTCTTGAATTTGCCTTGATAGGTGGCTTCGGGTAGTGGTGGCTTCGGCTCCGCTCAGCCACCTTACGGTAACAATAATAACTATCTGGACTTGAGGTGATTGAGCGAAGCCGAAACCACCGACATACGAAGCCGAAACCACAGACATGCGAAGCCGAAACCACCGTCTTTCGAAGCCGAAAACCACAGAATTCTAAAACACAACATACTTCTCCTTAAAGTATTATAAAAATTGTCCTCACAGATAATAGTTCCTAGTACAATCGTCTTATAACCCGCACATTACATAAATAAATATTTTCTTTGTAACTTTCAGCAAACTTGTACGTCATACAACAGAATGTAAATATGAATACAAAAGAGTACAATAAAACAGTAGAGCAGTTTGCCGACAAAGTATATCGATTTGCACTATCGCTTACGGGAAACAAGCATGTAGCCGAAGATATTGTACAAGACAGTTTTGAAAGATTATGGATTAATCACGGAGATATTGCATTCGACAAAGCACGTTCTTTTCTTTTTAGTACTGCACACAATCGAAGTATTGATATCTTCAGAAAAGACAAAAGAATGGTTGACACAGACAATTTTAGAGCAGAAGTATCTATTTCCGTAGATCAATACAGCGATTTAAAAGAAGTGCTACACAATGCAATTGGGCAATTGAATGACGTACAACGCTCAGTAGTTTTGCTCCGGGATTACGAAGGATACTCTTACCAAGAAATAGCCGATATTACCGGACTTAATGAAACGCAGGTAAAAGTATATATATTCAGAGCACGCCAATTTTTAAAACAATATATAGGAACAATGCAAAATGTATTATGAACAGAATGATTAACATAAAAAACTACGAAGCTTACTTACTCGATTATATCGAGGGTAACCTAGACAGTAGTCAGGAAGCAGAGCTTCTTAGTTTTCTGAACCGGCATCCGGAGCTTGGTAAAGATATTGTTGATCCTGATTCATACAAAATTGTTCCCCCCACAACGGGCTATAATAATAACGAAAGCCTTAAAAAGGCAAATAACCACAGCTATTTAATGATTAGCCACGTGGAAAAGAGCTTAACCGCCTTCGAACAAAGAGAACTTGACAGCTTGCTTTGCGATGATGCAATGAAAAGTGAACTTGAAATGTATCATCGCTGCAAGCTTTCGGCAGATTCAAATATCAAATATTACAACAAAAATAAACTTAAAAAGGCGGTTGTCTTTGTGCCAAATAAATTAAAATATGCCATTGCAGCCACTATTGCTTTAGTTATTATATCAGGATTAGCTATTAATTGGTTTATTGAAACATCGGCAAATCTTAATCAAAAAGGACTGGCTCTTTATTCTAATATTGACTTTGAAAAAACTTTACACAGAATAAATAATCCAGATAATCAAAACACTAAAAGCATTGTAGAAATCAACACAGCAAAAACCAAAGCCAATAATACTGATTGTAATGACCAAAACAATATCATTAAAAAGGTTTATACTCCTGTTACATTATTACCTATGAGTAAAATTAAACCGAAAATAATAGAAATTGAACCCTGCATCGCTCAGCTTAAAACTCGTGAAATTCCTGAATTGTATGAATATCAAACTATTACCATAACATACAAAAAAGGTAACGAAAAAGAAGACAATAACTTTAGAGATTATTTCAATAAACTTAAAGATATCAATGGACCAGTTAAGCTCCTAAAATCTCAAAAACAAGAATTATTAAGTTTAAACCAATAAAATAAAATAGAAGATGAAAGCATTAAATATAATATTAATAACACTATGCACTAGTACAATAGTTTTTGCTCAAAATACTAACGATATGTTAGCAAATAATAGTATGCTCGACGATACAATTATTATTCAAATAAATGATGATGTAAAAATCACTATCGATTTTAATGATGTTGAAGAATTACAAGATTTTATCGACTATGAACTAAATAGTGTACTCGAAGATTTAAATGACGTAGTTGATATGGAGTCAGTTGATAGCTCTACTACTGTAAAAATTAAAAAGTTAAATAATAAAGTACAAATCACTAGTTCGCAAAACGACAAACAAACTGTTGTAAATATAAATAATAAAGATTATTACAATTTCGACAGGGCTAATAATAGCAGCAGTTCAATAATTGAACCCGTAATATATCTAGATTGGGGGATGAACAATTACCTCACAAACGGCAAATTTCCTGGTGCTACCGGAGCTCAATACACAGTTAAGCCATGGGGTTCGTGGAATGTTGATTTGGGTGGTGCTGCAAAATTAAATCTACTCAACAATCATTTCTCACTTTTAATGGGTGCAGATTTTTCGTGGTATAATTTTAAATTTCAAGATCGTACAACGCTTATGTATCGCGACAATTCAATTAATGATTTAGTCTTTACTAACGATACGAGTATTAACTCACCAGTTAGAAGTAAACTAACAGTTAATTATGTAAATGCCCTTATTATGCCAATGGTAAAATTTGGAGACTACTGCTACGATGCCGGCGACAGAATGTTCCGTATAGGTATTGGCGCTTATGCCGGTTATAGAATAAATAGTTACACAAAAATTGTTGACAGAGATGATGGCAGTAAAAACAAAGTAAAAGACCATGACAACTTTTACCTTAACGACTTTAGGTATGGAGTAAAAATAGTATTAGGTGTAGGTGCTGTTAATGTTTTTGGTATGTACGATATTAATACTCTATATTCCGAAAATAAAGGACCTAAACTTAACCCAATTAGTTTTGGCTTAAATATCACCATATAACTTAACCCAAGCTTATATAAATCTCTACGATTGACAAGGGTGATTACAACGAAAGGCCGCAAAAATGCAGCCTTTCGTTTTTACAAAATATGTAAAGCTAAATTTACAAGCTTGTATTAATCGTATATAAATAAATAATTGCTTAAATTTGCAAATAATTATTAACTACTCATGATTAAACATGTAAATCTAATAGTTTACATATTTTGTGGATTATTATTATATCCACTATTAGCTGTTGGCAATAAGGCTAATTGCGACTCCATTTTTAAATCTGCTCAAGAGTTAATAAGGCATGGATATAATGATTCAGCACAAGTAACATTAGACATAGCCCTTAACTGCTATAACTATAATAATAATATATCTAAATGTGGCGAAACATTAAATCAAAAAGCCATTGTATATCGGAATTGTGGAGATTATACTAATGCACTACATTATTTTCAACTTGCCATAGATAAACACTTATCAATCAATAATGAAGAAGGTGTAGCTCAAACATACAACAGTTTAGGAATACTCTATATGGATTGGAGAGATTATGACCAAGCTTTATATTACTATAAAAAATCAAAAAACATCTATACTTCAATTAATATAGATATTAAACTTGCTGATGTATTGAATAATATTGGTCTAGTGTACAAATATCAACAAGACTATATTACAGCAATTGAATACTTTTATCAATCCTTAGAAATAAGAGCAATATCAGGAGATAAATCCAAGATTGCCGTATCATTTCATAATATCGGGACAGTTTACAACGCACAACAAAATTATCAAAAGGCGATTGATTATTACTTAAAAGCATACGATATTAGAAAAGGCTTAGACAATAAAAAAGACATTGCAGTTTCTTTAAATGCCATTGGCAATGCATATATGAATCTGGGAAACTATCAACTTGCAGATATATACTATAAAGATGGATTAAATATTGCCAAAGAAATACAGTGTGTACAGATGATAATAACCCTTTACGAAAATATGACAATAAACTATTCAGCACTGGGTAAAAACCTAAAGTTTAGAGAATATTTTGATTTATACATAGGATATTACGATTCAATATATAATTTGGATAAACATCGGCAAATAGCCGAACTGCAAACAATTTATGAAACAGAAAAAAAACAACAAGAAATTATAAATCTTAATAATGAACTTGCAATAAAAAATCTTGAAAGCAGAAATAATCGTATTATTTTAGGATTTCTCTCATTTATAATTGTGTTCGTGATAGTGTTTGCTATATTTTGGCATAGGAACACAAAGCTCAAATCAGAACTTCGTATTAAAAACCTTAATCAGCGATTATTGCAATTACAGATGAATCCTCATTTTATTTTTAATTCTCTAAATGCTATCGAAGAATATATTTTAAAGGAAGAACCAATAAAAGCAAGTTCTTACTTGGCAAACTTTGCAAAACTTATGAGATCAATTCTGGATTTTTCAAGAATTAATTTCATTACAATCAATGAAGAACTAGAAATATTGGAGTACTATCTTAAATTACAACAACTAAGATTCGAGAATTCGTTTAATTATTATATTGAATGTGATAATGAAATAGATACAGATTCTATGTGCATCCCTCCTATGCTATTGCAACCATTTGTTGAAAACTCTATCGAACACGGCCTACGTAAAAAACAAACTGATGGAATTATTGATATTAAACTGATTAAAGAAACCGATAATATCAAAATCATTATTACTGATAATGGTATTGGTATAAATCACACAACAAAAAACAATGTAAATAATCATAAGTCAAAAGCTATTACTATTACAAACGAAAGACTAAATTTACTGTTTAAACATGAAAAAACAATTTCAACAATAGATTTATCTGAACCCATAAATGGAGGTACACAAGTGATTATAGCAATTCCAATTTTCAATTCAACCAAAATGTAATACAATGATTAAAATTGCAATTATTGATGACGAACAGGCAGCGATAAATAATATCAAAAAAATTATTGCTCTTAGTAATCTCGAAATCGTAGTAGTTGGAACAGCCAAATCTGTTAAATCAGGCATAGAGCTTATTAAATCAACTCACCCCGACTTACTTTTGTTAGATATTGAACTGCAAGATGGATCAGGTTTTGATATATTAGAAGCTTTCGATATAGTCTTTTTTAAACTAGTTTTCATAACTGCCTCAGAAAGCCATGCACTTAAAGCTTTTAGATACAGTGCCTTAGACTACTTAGTAAAGCCAATAAACCCTCAAGATTTAATTAATGTTATACAGAATATAACAGAATCGAATCGTATCGAACATCTTGAGCTGCAGATGAAAGTACTTCTCGAAAATTTTAATAAACTAAATCAAGTACCGAAAAAAATAGTTTTGAAAACAAGCGAAGCAGTACATATTATTAATATTGATGATATTGTAAGATGTGAAGCCGACAGAAACTATACTACTTTCTTCTTAATTAATGGTAATAAAATATTGGTTTCTAATACTCTCAAGGAATACGAAAAACTACTATCGGAAAATAGTTTTATCAGAGTCCATAATTCACATTTAGTAAATATTACAAAAATTCGTAAATACGATAAGCACATCAATGGTTGTCTTATTATGAGCGATAACTCGTGTGTACCTGTATCTGTCCGTAAAAAAGAAAGTTTAATGCATTATTTAGCAAAATTTTAAGCATTATTGTATATAAACAATTGTTTCATAGAAAGTAAACCTGAAAAGAATGCAAATGTCAAGGAATCCTTGACAATTCAAAAGTAACTCGTTCAGAAATAAGTTTACTTTTTTTTTTAAGGACAATACACTTATTCATAAATATCCTACACCTGCTAAATATTTCTGCACACATATTCATTTGCTTATATTAATAACGTTGTATTGCATATTTTTGAATTAATAATAATTAAATATGCAACATTATGAAAACTGTAAGTAAAACAATTATTAGTTTTTTAGCAATTGTAGGATTAACTGTTATTTCATACATCAGTTTATACTCGCAATGCATTGAATGGGATTGGGCAAGCAATTCCGACACACCTCTATATCACAATTCAGGCTGGGATATGGCTAAAGATATTGCAGTAGATGCAAACAACAACTTGATAGTAGCCGGAGATTTTAGAAGTGGAGAACTTTATTTTGGCTCAACAATTCTTAGCTGCCAGTTTGGACATTACGATATTTTTGTTGCAAAATACGATGAAGATGGGAATGTATTGTGGGCTATTAGTGGAAATGGCGATAGCGAAGATAACGTGAATGCTGTGGCTGTCGACATCAATGGCGATGTGTACATAACAGGTCAGTTTAGAAGTCCGGTTTTAAGTTTTGGATCAAGCACACTCAATAATTCAAACTCAGGAGCATACACCAACGATGTTTTTGTGGTTAAACTAAACGGCAACAATGGTAACGTGCTATGGGCAATCAGTGCAAATGGGGATGGAGACGACTTTGCTTTGGACATTGATATAGACAATACAGGAAGTCCAATTATCACAGGCTATTTTCAACAAGCCGACGATATTACTTTTGGTTCACTTACATTAACCAAACCTTGTCATAATTGGGGAATGTACATGGTTAAATTTACGAGTACAGGCAATGTTGATTGGGGCTTATGTGCAGAAGAAGCCAATTGGGGTGGATGCAAAGGATACAGCTTAACAACAGATAATCAGGATAATATATTAGTGGTTGGTACCTATCAGTTTGAACCAGTTACATTTGGATCAACAACATTAACTTACGATATTAATCAAGGGGAACAAATATTTCTAGCAAAATACGACAGCAATGGTAATACACTTTGGGCAAAAAAATCAAGTGGTGTAAACAATTACGGAGGTATGGCTCATGTTCCGCGATCAATTGCAGCCGATAATCAAGGGAATGTGTTTATTACCGGATACTTTGATACTGATGTTATACAATTCGGGAATCAAAGCTTGAACTCTTCAACAGCTCCTGCTGCCGACATTTTTTTGGTAAAATACAACACATCAGGTACAGCACAATGGCTAAAAGGAGCTACATCCTCATCTATTTGTAATAACTATGGCAGAAGTGTAAGCACCGATAATCAGGGAAATATATTTCTTACAGGGCATTTTAATAGCTCAGCATTAACTTTCGATAATTCTGTTTATGCTTACAATTCATCAAATCAGGGAAACTCTTCTGATTATTTTATTGCAAAATATAATACCGAAGGAAACATACAATGGGCCGAAACATATGGAGCCGAAGGTAATGAAGAAACATATTGCATTACTGTGAATAAAAAAAATGATTTATATTTTTCTGGAAGCTTTACATCAACAGGTTTACAGCTTAACGATGTGGCTGTTACAAAAATTGTTGGTCAACCTGATGACTACGACTTGCTTCTTGGAAAAATTGGTAATAGCATTAAACCTGTTTTTACTGTTTCGGATGTATTATGCTTTGGAGGAAACGACGGCAGTATTAATCTTTCAGTATCGGGAGGTACATCGCCTTATACTTACGAATGGTCGAACAATCAACAAACTCAAAATATCAACTCCTTAATAGCAGGAACATACATTGTAACCATCTCAGACAATAGTGTTTGTGAAAAAATTGATTCTGCTACTATTTATCAACCCGAAGAATTAATCGGAAGCATTAATGATATTACAAATGTTACCTGCTTTAACGGAAACGATGGAATAATAAATATAAACGTTACGGGAGGAACACCTCCTTATAGTTTTTTATGGTCAAACAATGCAGAAACCCAAAATATCTACAACCTTACAGCAGGAACTTACGCTCTTACAATTACAGATAATAATAATTGTGAAACATCGTTACAAGCTACTGTAAATCAACCGGAAGATATTATAATTACTCAACAAAATATTACTAATGTTTCGTGTTTTGGATATTCGGATGGTACCATAAACATTCAAATTGATGGAGGTACTCCCCCCTATTCATGTTTATGGTCTAATTCTTACACTGGAACTTCTATTTCAAATCTTACTGCCGGTAATTACACTGTAAGTATTACCGATTCGCATAATTGTCAAAAAGTTGAAACTATTGCAGTAGAAGAACCGGAATTATTAACAGCTAATATAGTTGTAAACGATGTTCTTTGTTATGGTGGAAACGATGGAAGCATAGAGCTTACACCTCAAGGCGGAACAGCACCTTATTCTTATCAATGGTCGAATGGAGCAACAAGCCAAAATGCAGAAAGCTTAAACATTGGTAATTATTCGGTTACTATAATCGACAATAACGGCTGCACAATTACCTATTCAGAACAAGTATTCCAACCCGAAGAACTTACTGGCGAAATACTTGAGACTATTGATGCAAGTTGTTATGGCTACAACGATGGTAGCATTACAATAAATGTAAGCGGAGGTGTTACTCCATACAGCTTTAATTGGTCAGATGGTAGCACAGAACAAAATCTTAATGATGCTGTTGCCGGAGATTATTCAATTACCATTACCGACAGCCATAATTGTACTTTTCAATTACAGGAAACAATTAACCAACCCGATGAAATAATCTTGTCGAGCTTAAATGTTACAAATGTTTCTTGTTTTGGATATATCGATGGCTCCATTGATATCGAAATCGCAGGTGGAACACAACCCTACGAGTGCTTATGGTCAAATTCAGAAACATCTACAAGTATATCCAATCTGATTTCGGGATTGTACGAATTGACAATTACCGATTCAGAAAATTGTATTAAAATTGAAAGCATTATTGTAGCACAACCCGAAGAACTTCAAAGCTCAATAATTAAAAATGATGTACAATGCTTTGGAGAATCGAATGGAGTTATCGATCTAATAGTTGAGGGAGGAACCGAACCTTACGAATATTTGTGGTCGAACGGCGAAACCACCGAAGATATTTCAAACCTAGAAATAGGTACATATCAAGTAACTATAAGCGATTTTCATGGTTGCGAAACAACAAATTCGGTTGAAATCACTGAACCGGATGAACTGATAATAAGTATAGATAATATTACAAACGTTTCGTGCTTTGGATTTAATAATGGCTCAGCAACAGTAAATGTAACAGGAGGAACACCACCTTATTACTACGAATGGTCGAATGGAATAAACTCTCAAAATATCACAGAATTGGTAGCAGGGAATTATTCGCTTACAGTAACAGACGCTCATAATTGTATTGCCGAAATATCTTGTGAAATTACAGAACCTAGCGAAATAGTAATAGATTATTCTATTGAAGATGTACTTTGTTTTGGTGAAAGCAACGGTGCTATCGACATCAGTCCGGTAGGTGGAGTAACTCCATACACCTATCTATGGTCGAATGGTGCAATAAGCGAAGATATTGATAACCTAACTGCCGGCAGCTATATTGTTACAATAACAGACTTCTACGATTGTGTTTACACATGGGAATTTACTGTAAATCAACCCGATACACTTAGCCTCGATTTTTCAAATAATAATATTTGTTTTGGAGAAACAAGCGGAGAAATTGATTTAACAGTTAGCGGAGGAACTCTACCATATTCATATCAATGGTCGAATGGAGCAATTACCGAAGACATAACAGACTTGAGTGCTGAAACTTATTATGTAACTGTTATTGACGGCAATAATTGTAGTATTATTGATAGTTCCGAAATCATTGAAGCCGCCAGCCCATTTACTACAAACATATATGTTCAAGATGTTTTATGTAATGGAGACAATACAGGTTCTATTTCAGTTGATGTAAGTGGAAGTATTGCACCATACCAATTTCTTTGGTCGAATGGCGAAACCACTGCCAATATTTCAGAATTAATAAGCAATACATATTCGCTTACAATTACTGATGATATTGGCTGTACCACAACTGAATCAATTATAGTAAACGAACCCGATGCACTCGAAACTAATTATGAATACGAAAATCCAAATTGTTATGGTTCAAATACAGGATCAATAGACCTTGAAGTAAGCGGTGGAGTGATACCTTACGATTTTTTCTGGTCGAACGGAGAAACTTCCGAAGATATCGAAGACCTCAACGAAGGAGTATATTCGGTTTTTGTTTTAGACCATAATAATTGTGTAGTTTACACAACAGCTGAGCTAATTTCTCCTTTAGAACTTTCAGCCAATTTTGAAATAACAAACACATGCTACAATTCAAATACAGGAACTATAAACATAGAAGTAGCAGGCGGTACTCCTCCATATAGTTATGTATGGAATAATGAAAATCAAACTCAACAAATAAGTAACTTAACAGCAGGGACTTATTATGTAACAATAACTGATTTTAATGGATGCGAACTATTAAGCTCAGCAACAGTTGAAGAAACAAATTCGGCAATTGAAATTGATGCTGATATTAGTAATATACTCTGCTATGGCGAAAATACAGGCTCAATAGAAACAAGCATTACAGGAGGGGCAAATCCATATAGTTGTATTTGGTCAAACGGGCAAACTACACAAAACATTTACAACCTTGAAGCAGGGAATTATTCACTAACAGTTAGCGATAATTATGGTTGCCAAACAGAAGCATCTTATACATTAAACGAAACAACACCAATATTAATAAGCTTTGAGGCTATAATAGATTCGGCAGGCAATTGCACAGGAGAACTTACGGCAAATGTTACAGGAGGTACCCCACCATACGAATATCAGTGGTACGATACTCAAATGCAAACAACTCAAACTGCCGACAGCTTGTGTGGAGGATACTATTTATTAAACGTTTACGACAGCAATTATTGTAATAGCTCAAATATTGGGTATGTAGAAACAGGAAGTTTATCTATCGAGAACAACCAACTTAACAATCTAAATATCAGTATATTTCCTAATCCTGCACATGATTATCTCTATATTGATATTTCGGAAACAGAAATCAATATTTCAACATTAAAAATATTGAATATTACTGGTCAGGTATTGATTGAAAGATACTGTAATTCAGATTTAATCTCAATTGATTTGAATAAAACTATGAATGAAGGAATATACTTGTTACAACTTTTTAATGAAGATTCAAAATTAATTGAAACTGTTAAAATCATGATAGAATAAATGTGTCTGAATCAGGGGCTAACTAAAAGTTAGCTTCTGATTTCTCAAATTTTGGGAATACTGCAATTTAATAATGCTGTAAGACTTTTCTTTTTAAATTGATTAATCTTGCATATATTTTATTAATTCTTGAGGTTTTGTTTTCGTATTTTAAAGCTTTGTTTGATATTATTGTACTTATGTCCTCATGGCTTAGATTTAAATAGTCTAAAACAACATTGTAGTTTTCAGGAAGAGATTCTATTTTATCACTTCTGTACAATTCCATAGCTAATTCTCTGCTTATCTCATTGTTACGTATCATGTTGCTATATTGACATAATCTTCTTTCGTAACCATAAATTTTATTTCTTATATAATTTGTAAATGGTTCGGCAAGGCAATCAAGATGCTTTGAGTATTCTCTATTATCGTCATGCCAATTAAGTTTCTCCGAAATTATAATCCCCATTTCTTTATCTGATGGCACATCTATGTAAAATAGTGGGCTAATTTCTTTAGCCATTATACCAAACTTTTTATTAAACGAATGGCGAAAAAAATTATAATTGGGATAAACCAGAAACTCATTAATCTCTGTTTTAGACAAATCTTTAGTTTGCTTTAATATATATTTTAACCTTGATATATCTTGAATAGTGTCGGGCACAAAAGAATCTTCTTCGAGTGGAGAGTTGCCATATAAAATTAAAGGGATAGAATAATCTTTGGCAGTTTTAAGAATATTTGCTTTTGTCCCGATATCGCAAGCACCACACATATCACCACTTAAAAGTAGTAAATTTCTGTATATCTTTTTTTGAATTTCTAAATTAGGTTTGCAAACTATATGTTTAACTTTAGTTTTCTCAATTGCATTATGTATATTGCTCCATGCCAAATTACTCAAAAAACCATTATCGTAAGTCATGGCAAGTACATTAAGCTTATAAACTTCAACCGCAAGGTATAAAATATAGGTACTATCTTTACCGCCGCTTAGTGGAACTAGGGCATCAAATTGTAATCCTCTTTTTTTTACTTTATCAAAGATTTCGAGTAACTCTTTATCACTATTTACATTAGAGATGTAAGTTTTTCTATTTTTGCATAAAGAGCATACTCCATTCTCATCAAACTTGAGATTTGGATATGAGTCATTTAAAATACATTTTTTACAAGTTTGCATTTCGAGATATTAAAGATTTAAAAGTCTGGTTCTTCGTTTTTGTTTGCAGCAAACTCATCATTAATTGGCATACTATCGAAATCATTCATTTTAGAGCCAAATGTTACTCCTTCATCTGATATATTACCAATAAAATCAGCAATATCAGTAAATTTTGCAAACTCTTGTTTAAAGCTTAACCAGCAGCTTCCTGTGGCACCATTACGATGTTTAGCAATAATAATTTCCGCCTGACCTGTTCTTATGTTTCCCTGTTTATCTTCGTGCAAGCCATAATAATCGGGGCGATGAATAAACAAAACGAGGTCAGCATCTTGTTCTATTGCACCCGATTCTCTCAAGTCGGATAATTGGGGACGCTTATCGCTAGTACTTCGAGTTTCTACAGAACGATTAAGCTGTGAGAGAGCTAATATAGGAATATTTAGTTCTTTTGCAATAGCTTTTAGAGACCTACTAATAGTACTGACTTCTTGTTCTCTATTTCCTTTCATATTTACTCCAGCGGTCATAAGCTGCAAATAATCGATAATTATTGCTTGTACTCTATGTGTTTGTACTAGTCTTCTTGCTTTAGCTCTTAATTCGAATATTGATATAGCAGGAGTGTCGTCAACAAATATTGGAGCATTTTCAAGCGATTTAATTCTAGTTTCGAGTTGTTTCCATTCATAATCCTGTAATCTACCATTTCTTATTTTATCACCGGCAATTTCAGCTTCTGCTGCGATTAAACGATTAACGAGCTGCATGTTACTCATTTCGAGCGAGAACAAAGCCACAGGTCTATTATGGTCAACAGCAATATTTCTTGCCATACTCAAAACAAAAGCAGTTTTACCCATACTAGGACGAGCAGCAACTATCACAAGATCGCTATTTTGCCAACCACTTGTATATCGGTCTAATTCGCTAAAACCGGAAGGAACGCCCAAAAGTCCATCTTCACGATTACGTGCTTTATAAATCTCATCTAAAGCATTTCCCAGCAAGCTGTCGATTTTAACAGTTTCTTTTTTAATATTCCCTTCCGAAATTTCAAATATTCGCTGCTCGGCATAATTTATTAATTCATCAACATCCTCGCTAAGATCAAAAGATTTTGCCTGTATTTCGGCACTTGCTTTTATAAGTTCTCGCTGAATATATTTCTGTTGAATGATTTTAGCATGAAATTCTAAGTGTGCAGAAGTAGCAACTCTACTTGTAAGCGAAGAAAGATACGATACCCCTCCAACATTATCTAGCAAATTATCAGATTTCAATTGTTCTGAAACTGTAAGAATATCAATTGCACTTTGATTTGTACACAGATTAACAATTGCACCAAAGATTGAACCATGCTCCGGCTTGTAAAAACTTTCGGGCGACAAAACGTCCATTACTAAGTAAATAGCATCACTTTGTATTAACAAAGCCCCTAACACAACCTCCTCTATATCTACAGCTTGAGGGGGTATTCTACCATACAATTCATTTAATTTATCAGACATATCCGTTAAGGAAGTCTTTACTTTACTTGTTTTCTTTTCTGCCATAATACAAACACTAATTATCTTTAAAAAAGGATTGTAAAATTAGCATAGCTAAACAGTATATCAAACCATAATTATTAACAAAATATTTTTCAACAATCGTAAGCCTTATTATTCACGACAATAAAAAGTTATTAATATAAAAATGCTTAAAAATAATTTTAACTTTACGTGTCAAAATTTGAAACACTATGATTCATATAAAAAACATTGAAAAATCGTATGGCGAACTAAAAGTGCTAAAAGGGATCAGCCTTGACATTGAGAAAAGCTCGATTACAAGTATAGTTGGAGCTAGCGGTGCAGGTAAAACAACATTACTACATATAATAGGAACACTTCTAAAACCTGATGCAGGCGAAATTATTATTAATGGTGTAAATACTGCCGAATTAAACGAAAAATCGCTTGCCAAATTTAGGAATAAAGAAATTGGGTTTGTCTTTCAATTTCATCATCTACTACCCGAATTTACTGCTATCGAAAATGTTTGCATACCTGCTTTTATATCAGGAATGTCAAAAAAAGATTCTTACAATACAGCAAACCAATTATTAATTAATCTTGGATTAAAAAACCGCATTAATCATAAACCATCTGAGCTCTCGGGAGGCGAAAAACAAAGAGTTGCAATAGCAAGAGCTTTAGTGAACAAACCTGCTGTTGTATTAGCTGACGAACCTAGTGGAAACCTTGATTCAAAAAATGCCGCAGAACTTTATAAAATATTTTTTGAGCTTAGAGAAAAAACAGGACAAACATTCGTAGTTGTTACACATAATGAACAACATGCAAAACAAACAGACAAATTATTTACAATTAAAGATGGTATAATTTTTAACTAATTTTAATATTTAATAATTATTCATTAAGATACAGACAACTGATTGTAATAAAATACGTTTACTTATTTGAGAATTGAATAAATATATTTTATATCTTAGCAAAAAATTAAAATGTTATGAAACACCTTTTACTTGTTACAATTATCTGTTTTTATACAATTTCACTATTGGCACAAGAACAAGAAAAAAGCCTTGAAACTTTTGTTGCTGAAAAACAGAGCGAACTAATTTATGATGCATCTAAGTTAGTTACAGCACCAAACACTAATGTTCAACTTATTCCCCCCGAGCATTTTATTGCTGATCCCGATATAAACGGTTTTTCTCACCCGGGCTCCGGCACTACAATACAGATATTAGAAATTCCTAATTTAGGACACCGCTCAATAGAACAAGGGATGACTCCTGAGTATATCGAAAACCAGGGTTACGAGTTTATTGAAAAAGTTGAATTAACAACAGAAACAGGTAAAAGGGCTGTTATTTATTTTGTTAAATTCGAAACAAATGTTCACGAATTTGAAAGAGCAATGTTGTTTACAGGAGAAGATAAAACGATTTGGGTAAACGTAAATTATCCTTCTTCAATGAAAAAATTATTGTATCCTGCAATAGAAGCAACATTGAAATCAGTTCAATAAAATTTCTGACATTATGAAAAAAACACTGTTACTAATAGTTACCACCTTATTAGTAATCAATATTTTTGCTCAAGACCCTGAAAATAACCTTTCACATGAAATGTGGTATTCATCATACGACCAAAATATGTGGGGTCCCGATTGGGCTTACGGAATTGATGTAGATTATAGTATCTTCGACTTTGATATTGATGAAAGTTGGGGTTTTACTGAAATTCAAGACATTTTAGGGATGCAACTTGGCATCGGTTTTCAAATTGGGATACAAGCTTTATTATCCTCAACATTTGAAGCACATGGATTTTACACCGGAGAATTTGACCTAGACTACCCAATATTAACTCATCTCGACTTCCCTGCTCATGAAACTTTCGATTATGGAGGACCAACAACAATTTTTACAGATTTTGAAGTTACAGATGGCTGGGACTTATCAACGGAATTTCCTCCGGTTGGAGTTATTACTCTCGACTTCGAATATATGTTTAATCCTTTTATGGACATAATAGTTTGTGTATTTGGATGCGATACTATCCATATAATACCTCCTTCGGTACAAGTACCATATACTTTAGATACCCTATTTCATATTGATGCAGAAAATGAATATGCAATATTTCCATGTTATGTAGGAGACCAATTTCAATTCTGCCACGACTATGAACTGCCAATAGATGTTGACTTTACAGACTTGGTAGGTTTTAATTTTGAAGCTCATGTTGATCTACCTTATGTAGAAACAGAAGATTATATTCAAGAAGAAACCAACTGCTTAATTGCTCAGGGAGATAGTATGTACTTATTTGTACATCTTGACCTTATCGGGTTTCTTTACCAAATGGCGGGCTATATCCCCCCACCCGACGGGCCTCAAATTCAAGAAGCAATTGCCTTACTTAACGGAACAATTGAATATCCTTTCAGTACTTCGTTAGGAGATGTAATTTTTCAAATCGAATATAGTCTGCTACAGGCAGAACTATTAATGAGAAACTATTTGCATCAAGATATATATTTCTGCCCTACTATATGGGGAACATTTAGCTTCCCTACCGAATTGGAGTACGAAATTAACGATCCTGGGGGTAATTCCGTCGAAACAGGATACGAAGATAGTATCACTATGGCAATAGGCAACGATCTTACAATTACTTATCCATGTCATGGGGTTGAACCTTACGAAGATAGCATGTATGTAGGAGTACAATATAACATACAACCAACAATCAGAAATCATACTTGGGATAGCATGTCGTTTGCAATAGGAATTGAAGTCCTCTCGGTTTGTATAACTGTTGATATCCCATTCTTTAAAATGTATAATGATGTTGAAATGCCTGAATTTGTACTTCCTGTTCAAGAATTAAGTTCAATTAATACTCCACAAAAATCTCCCGCAATTCCAATGGATCCGTATGTTGAACTTGCCGAAAATATGGTTGATGAAGAGAAACTAGGACCATGGTGTATAGGCCCTCTATTCGAATGGGAAATACCACTTGGGTATATCCCTTTAACTTGGTTCGATGAAACATGGGAACTAGAACATTTTCAAGAAGACTTGGTATTTCCTGGAACACATATAAAACCTTTACCAAAATCTGAAGTAAATGTCCTACTGTATTCAGCACCTTATTGTTATGGCGACCCTTATAGTTATGTCAATGCTCAAGCACAAAATGGAATCCCTCCTTTCGATTTTATTTGGAGTACAGGAGAAATTCATGAAAATATAAATAATGATACCGATAGCATCTTTGCACCTCCAGGTTTCTATACAGTAACTATAGTTGACCAATATGGCTGTGAAGCATACGATAGCATGTCGGTAACTGTAAATCCACCTTTAATGCATAGTCTTGAAGCTCAAGATATTTTGTGTCATGGACATAATACCGGAGTAGTTCAAACCGAAGTAAGCGGCGGCACACCACCATATTTCTTTTCTTGGTCACCAAGTGGAAGTGAATCTGAAGACCCTTCAAATTTACATGCCGGATGGCATACTGTTACAATTACAGACTGGGCAGGTTGTTCTATTATTGACTCTGTATTTATAGACCAACCCGAATCTCCATTAACTATTATATCAGAAGGCACAAATGTACAATGTCATGGATATACAAATGGTAGTATTGATGTTTCAGTTTCAGGAGCAACACCGCCATATAATTACTTATGGAGTAATGGTGCAATAACTCAAGACTTGCATAATATCCCGGCAGGTACATATACCCTAAGTGTTACTGATCATAATGGATGTTTATGGACAGATATTACAATGGTTACCGAACCAGATACTCTTATATCAATGATCATTGATACCGATATTACTTGTTTTGGTGATAATGATGGAACAATAACAGTATCAACAAATGGTGGAAATCCTCCTTATAATTATACATGGTTCCATAACCCAACAATTAATACACCGGAACTAGAAAACTTACCTCCCGGATTCTATATGGTATCTGTTACAGATGAAAATAATTGTTCTGATACTGTTTCAACATACATAACTACGCCTGATGAATTAATAGTTAATATTGAAACTGAACATATAAGTTGCTATGGAATGAACGATGGAATTATATATCTTGACATTCAAGGTGGAGTACCAAACTACTTGATAGATTGGAGCCATGGCTTCCATAATGATACGATACAAAATTTATTCCCCGGCACTTATACTGTTACTGTTACCGACCAACATGCTTGTAATAAAATTCACTCTATTGAAATAATAGAACCTGAACGATTAAGCAATGTTTTTACCAATATCACTGAACCATCATGTTTTGGATTTGATAATGCTTCTGCTACATCATCTCCTGAAGGAGGAACACCCCCCTATGAAGTTGTTTGGCAAGATGGAGTAATTCAAGACGGATTTACCGGTTCAGGAATGCTTGCTAACGAATACTATTTTATTACAATTACTGATTTTAATGGATGTACAAGATATGACAGTATTAGTTTTGGTGAACCTGATTTACTTGTACTTTCGGGCACCACAGAACCGGTCATTTGTGGCGAAACTCCTGGTTCAGCCAATATAACTCCACAAGGAGGAACTAGTCCTTATGCTTACATTTGGTCAAACGGAGAAACAAGTTCAACCCCTACTGATTTACAAGCAGGAATAGTTAGCGTTACTGTTACTGATTCTCAAAATTGCATTGACTCTTTAGAATTATTTGTAGAGCATCAAGGCTCATTAACAGGAACAGCAGAAGTAATTTCACCAAACCCATGTTACAACGATTCGTTAGCAATAGCTGTAGCAAGTTTACAAAATGGAACACCACCATACTTATACGAATGGTCGAATGGATTTATTGGTGATACTGCATATAATTTAGGAGCCGGCACATACTTTATTTATGCTAAAGATTATTATTACTGTGGCGATACAATAAACCTGAATGTTACACATCCCGATTCAATAAATCCAGGATTTATACTTACAAATCCATCATGCAGTGGAGTTTACGATGGAAGCATAGAAACTGAAGCACACGGAGGAACTCCTCCATACACCTATTTCTGGTTCAATGGCAGCGAAAATGACTATGTTAACGAATTGCGTGAAGGTATCTATTATCTTACAATTTCAGATAGTAATGATTGCATTTATGATTATGAGATAGAGCTGCCCGAAGAAAAATATTGCATAATTGCCTTTAATACTTTTACTCCTAATGGAGATGGCAACAACGACGTTTGGGTAATCGAAAATATTGAACAATTTCCTTATAGCGAAATTTGGGTATTTAACCGAAATGGAAATCAGGTGTTTTACGCAAAAAATTACCAAAATGACTGGGACGGCACATATAATGGTAAAGATTTACCAGAAGCAACATATTATTTTATAATCGAACCCGGCAATAGTAGCAAACTGTTGAAAGGACATGTTAATATTATTAGATAAAAATGAAGAAAGTTTTATTATTATTATTTGCCATAAGCCTATTTATAAGTAGTAACGCACAACAACTACCACAGTTCAGATTTCAACCTTTTAACAGGATGATACTGAATCCTGCAACAATCGGCGACCATAATAGTCCGGACATTATACTTAACCATAGAAGCCAGTGGGTTGGGTTCGAAGGTGCCCCAATTATTAGTACCTTAGCAGGAAAATACCCTTTTAGACCTGATATGGCCGCAGGTGCATTTATATCTAATGATATTACCGGAATCACAAATCGCTTATATCTTAATCTGAACTACGCTTATGTACTAAAAACAGATAAATTCAACATATCATTGGGCTTAGCATGGACTTTTACCCAATATCGAATTAAAGGCGAAGATATCACTTTGTTTAATCCTAATGATGCTATTTTAAATACAAGTCTTACAGATGCAGCATGGAAACCAGATATTAATGCAGGAATATATATTTATTCTAATGTTTTTTATGTAGGTTTTGCTGCTCAACAATTACTAAAATCCCAATTTAAGTTCTATCAAAATAATGGTACCGAAGCACAAGTAACTTCATCAAGGCACTTTTATTTTACAGGTGGTGGGATTTTTGATACCGGATTTGGGGACCATATCATTAATCCTTTCGTAAATACTTATTCTACTGCAGGAACACCTTTTAAATTTGATATTGGTATTAACTATATGTTCCAAAATAAATTTCTTGCTGCATTGCATTATGCAAATAAAGATGCACTTGTTTTACAATTAGGATATAAATATAATAAGTTTCAAATCACTTATGCTTTCGATATTGTAACTAGTAGAATAAGAAATGTTAGTAGTGGCGCACATGAGATCAGTCTCGCAGCTTTTATTTTCCAGCCAAATAAGGAAATTAAAGGAAATGTACCTAGCTTTTAATTGTTAATCTTTAGTAAAAAGATTTCAACAACTTTTTGGTTAATTGTCAATAAAATGTTAATAACTTGCCGTTTCACGAGCAATCTTTTTACATAATTTACAGTCTTTTTTAAAAGTGCGTTAATATAATTATGCTTACACATATACTTACAAATAGACATCTCTATATAATATTAGTATTTATTATATCCTTATTATTACCAAATCAATCAAATTCACAGTGTTTTAATTGTAATTCGCAAGACCCTGCTTCAACAATTTCAGGAGCAACAATTGAATCAAACATTGGGACTTGGGATTTAGTTACAAATTCGTTTAATAGTCAAGATTATGCTGTCTTCAATCTTACCGAAGGTTACACCTATCAATGGGAAGTTTCGGGAATAGCTGGTTTTACCAATCCAATGTTAAGCTTATTTATTGGGACTACATGCAGCGAACAAAATTTAGTTATTTACTTTTCAGGTACTACAGCACAAATAACATATACAGCTCCAGCAGATCAGACTGTTAGTCTTTTACTTACAGAAATAGATTGTAGTATAAATTCCACAAATCTAAGCTTAAACTGGCGAAGCACTTGTTCTCCTACTTGCGGTACCAATGTTGATTACGGAGGAGCCGACTTAATCATTAGCTCCGATTCCTATTTGGGTGGTACACATACAAATATTAACACTTTTCATGTACAAGCCGGTGTAACAGTAGAACTATCATGTAATTCTTTACATATAGAAGCTAATAACATTATTATTGATGGAGTAATAAATGGAAATGGCAAAGGTGGTTATGGCGGTCTTGGAGGATTAGGAGGAGAAGCAGGTAATAGCAATGGTGGATGTACTAGTGGAGGTGCAGGTTTAGCCGGCACAAACGGCTCTGGCTTAGGTGGAGGAATAGCCGGAAATAGTGGGGGATTACCTGCATTTTGCTTTAATGTTAATTGTACTTCTTGTACCGAAGGTTATATCGCAGGAGGTGGCGGTGCTGCAGCGGCAAGTGGTGGTGCCTACAACGGAATTGGGGGCGCCGGCGGCAAAGGAGGCGATGCTGCATTATTATATGTAATTAGCGGAGGTGCAGGTGGAACAGCAAATGGACAACCAACGGCATATGGCGATAACTTTAGCCACTCAGTATTCTTTGGCTCCGGAGGCGGTGGTGCAGGTGGTGGTGGTGGTGGATACACAGATGGTATTAATGGCGGCAACGGCGGAAATGGAGGCGGTAAAGTAGAACTTATTGCTACTAATAGTGTAAATATCTCAACTACCGGAATAATTCTTTGTAACGGAACACAAGGTGCTATTGGTGGAAATGGTGGAACTGCCTCAAATGACAATAAATATCATTGCTATATAGATAATAATGGTAACATTGAAGTAGATGATAACTGTACAAGTTGCCCCGATGTAGGAAATTATTATGGAACAGGTGGAGCCGGTGGTGGAGCCGGTGGTGGAGCCGGTGGTGGTATTTTAGTTTCTTCAACACAGGCTGCTACAATACTTGGAACATTTGAAGTGATTGGCGGAAATGGTGGGGACGCTGGCTTACCAAACCAATCGCAAGGCTCATGCTTCTCTAATGCTAAAGGAGGTGGCGGTGGTAGTGGCGGCAAAATTAAAATCTTTAGAAATCCTTGCCTAAACAATGTTATTAACCCTAACATAAATGTGGACGGTGGAGTTTCTGGCAATTCTTTTGGTGGAGCATCTATCAGAGCTTCTTCAGGAGATTATTTAGAACTTGAACATCCTTCTTATGCAGGATTTGATGCAGGGGATATTATAAATAACCAAAATATTTGCCTTGGAGATAATCCATCCGAATTAATATTCTCAACTACACCTACCGGTGGTATTGGTACATATACATATCAATGGATGGAATGTACCGGATTTTGTGATATACCTCCACTTGGATTTGTAAATATTACCGGCGAAACAAGCGATTCGTTTGACCCTCCGACACCAACAAGTGAAGGTGCTTACTATTATCTTTGTATGGTACAATCCGGGTCATCATTGTGTCGCGACTGGGCTGGACCAATACTTATTAATGTCTTTGACCCAAATATCTCAATTACAGCTTCAGATACAGAAGCTTGTGAAGAGGGTACCATTACTCTTTATGCTAACAGTTCAGGTGGAGCTGGTATTTGCATATATCAATGGCAATATTCTGATGATGGCGGTACCACATGGATTAATATTGGAACTGACAATAACGAATACAATGTTCCTACTAATAATCCATTTTCAAATAGAATATATCGCTGCCAATATTCTTGTGATGGTAATGCTTGTGATGTAGCTACATCAAATCAAATCATTATTAATATCGTTGAAGCTCCCCAATGGGATGCTATTGATGTTAACCCCTCTCCCATTTGCGAAGGAGGACAGGTTATGCTTAGTGCAAACGTAATTAATGGACTGGGTGGAACAATTTCGTGGCAAAGAAGACCTCAAGGTGAAACCATCTGGACTAGTGTTACTTCTCCTGATACTCCCGGAATAGGAATTTGGGAATACCAACCAATATACTCACCTAATGGAGAAGGTTGTGATATCGCAGATGCTCCAATTAATACTGTAGAAGTTATTGAAGACCCTTCAATCATAATATCTGCTCCGGAGAACTCAACTTGTGAAAACAACCAAATTGAGTTAATTGCTACGGCTAACAGTGGAGCAGGTAATTGTACTTATCAATGGCAATTTTTTGATGGAACTGTTTGGGTTGATGTTGGGACAAACAGCAATACATACATTATTGATGGTAGTGAAATATTTAACAATAGAAGATATAGATGTATTTATACTTGTGATGGTAATGGTTGCGAACAAGCTATTTCTAATGAAGAAATTATTACAGTTTTGGAAAACCCCGAAGTTACGGCTACTGCTAATCCAAATCCGCAATGTGCT
>ERZ795048.689-NODE-689-length-34597-cov-21.475450_pt1 | contig 34597 bp, 31 predicted proteins | sample MGYA00375132_ERZ795048 | MGnify/ENA primary metagenome ERZ795048 (study PRJEB30177, sample SAMN05720225) | activated sludge metagenome | isolation source: Anaerobic digester | place: Hong Kong | collected 2014-12-17 ... | reverse complement strand
TTATCCGCAAAGTTCTGATCATGATCGTCAGTCTGTATGTGACGCTGAGAATTACGGTCATTGTTCTGTACTGGTCGATCATCAAGGGCGGCTATCCGAGAAAAGACGGAGACGGGCTTTTGACCTGGTGGTCCAATGGTCTTCTCAATGCGGCACGCATCAAAAAGACGATTTTCGATCCCTTCAACGTTCGCATCGAACCGGGTAAACGTTATATTATCATGTCAAATCACCGCAGCCTCTATGATATTCCCCTGACGATCCTTTCGCTTCCGGGCAGCATCCGCATGCTCACCAAAAAGGAACTATTCAGGATACCGCTGTGGGGACGCGGAATGGCGGCGGGCGAATTCATTTCCATCGATCGCCACCACATCGAGCAGGCCAAAAAAGATCTCCATGCGGCGCGCGAAAAGATGGAAGATGGCATTGTATTGTGGATCGCTCCGGAGGGCACACGCTCGCGAACCGGCCGGTTGGGATCGTTTAAAAAAGGCGGTTTCATCCTGGCGATTGAAACCGGCGCGCAGATTATACCGGTCGGCATCCGGGGTTCGGAGAAAGTCCTTCCAGCCAAGACGTGGGACTTCTACCTTGATCAAAAAGTAGAAATTCATATCGGCAAACCGATTGATGCCTCGGCTTATACCGTGAAGAACAAGGATGAGTTAATTGAAGCGGTGCGGCGTGAACTAAGCGCTCTGTGCGGCGAAACCTGATATCAACAGCGAGCCCGCCAAAAAGGCGAAGGAATAACAAGTGGCTGTCCCTAATTATCAACTATCCCTCTCACTTGATGCACAAAGATCGGCAATGCATTTTTGAGGAGTATCGACTCATCTCTCATGACGCAACCGAAGAAGGTAAAGCGTAGCAATAATGGCCGTGATGGTTGAAATAACTATCCCAATCCAGATTACAGGGGAATCCGGATAGCGCGGTTTGAGGAGAGAATACATTGAAAAAAGATTTATTAGAAAATAGATAATGGGGATGAGCGGGAATGCCGATATTATATTTTGCTTCGTCTGGAGTTTCATACTCAACGTTCCTCACTTCACCGGAAAATCAATAGGAAATATATTTATCCGGCTCCATAAGCCTTGGAAAACTGATTCGAGGCCACTTAACGATACATAACATATAAGCAACATGACAGGGAAGGCCAGAAAAAAGACCCTGATCATTTTACCGGGAGAATAGAGACCCGATGTTTTTTTGTCCAGGATGAAGCCGAATAGATAGCAGAACAAGAAGACCAACAGAGCCCAGCCTACAAAATTCATCATGGGTATAGAAAACAGCCGAAGGGTGTTTGCATTTTCCCAGACCCACAGACCATAAGGCTGGGGCGGGTCCATTGTTGCACCGATGTTGACCAGCAGAGGATCGCAGAAAAAATCAAGGGACATGGCAAAGATTCCTGCCGCCGCGGCGCGGATCATTCGGGGCCATCTGTAACCCACAATCTCAAAAATCTCAAATGAGCAGTAACTGATGAAATACCAGCCCAGGCAGGTGTAAAAGGGTATTTCCAGAAACCATAGACCTCCCCGTGTAAAAAAATAGGTATCGTTGCCCAGCAGACGACCGCTTAGCAGGATCCACTCGTTTTCCTCGAGACCGGAAAAGATCATTGAACCAAAAAAGAAAAGTGCCGCCATGCCCAGACCGTATTTCTTGAGGCAGTGATAAAAGGCGAATCCCGCGATAATCAAACTGGTCACATCGCCTATCGCCAGTTCCATCCAATAGGAAACATAGGGCATAACCCTCGGCGGCGGCAGGTCGGGTACGGCCAGAACATGAGGATATAAATGATGCAGGATCGTACTGATCGCGAGTGCGGAAGAAAATAATCCAGCGAGAATAACCGCCGTCTGTTTCTCCCATGATTCCGGTGGCGTAGCCGTCCATGTGTTTTTCATTGAAAAAACATCCTTTTCATTTGCCGCAATATATGAAGAACATTTTCTTTTATGTGTTTTGCTTGCTCTGGTTCCGCCATGTCATGAAGCCGAGCAGCGAACCGATAGAAAACAAACCTCCCGTCATCAGGGATACAAACATAACTCCCTTGTTTGACAGAATAGTCAGTGCTTCGATGCAACCCACTCCGACAATCGATGCGTAAATCAGGCAGGGAAGAAAAAAATCACGGTTCCTTTCAATCAGAGATGATTTGTTCATGAAATAGCAAATACGGTATGGAATGAAGATCATCATCGTTGTGAGGAGCCAGCCGAAGTAGTTCTGTGTGGGAATCCCATAGAAAACAGACCCGGCGGGCAGATGATTAACAGCCGTCCATACCCACGTTCCTCTGGTTACCCAGAGAGGATCGATAAGGATATCGAGCGCGGTCATTGCCATGGAGTCGAGAACGGCGAACAGGAACATCGCCACCCAGCCGGTATAATTCCTGCCAAACGCGGCATCGACCGTGATGGTCGAAACATACATGAACATGAACCATGACAGAGGAATAAGCCAGGGGACCGTTTCGAGCGCCTTCGGTCCGAGAACATTCCCATAATAATACTCACCAAAAATGATTCCGGTTTTCACCCCTTCATATTCCATAATGAAGGATATAATAAATGTCAGCAAAGCAAGGACGATCATGCTCTTTCTGCCGATGTACGTATTGCCATGCAGCAGCGCAAAGCCTGTAAATATCGCACCCATAATCATATTGTAATAGATTGGAGAAATTCTGCCGGCTGCATCCCAGGCCAGGTTCATATAGACCGAAAGCAGGACGATGAAGAAGAGTATGTATAACAGCTTTTTAGTTTTCATAGAGTTCTCCTGTTAATAGTTTTTATGGTATTTATAGCTATGTCAGGATGGATTGACAATTGTTTCAAGAATCAATATATTGTCACTTTCGCTCAAAACTAAATTGTTTGGAGAAGCCGGGATGACGAAAACCTTGCACATGGCGACAAGCGGAACCCTGCCCCATTACTGGCCGGTCAATGGCGTGGCCGTGCTGGCTGATATTATGAAAAAGATGGGAATTGACGCGGTCACGCTACTTGCGGGGAGCGGCATCCATCCTCAGGATCTTGGTAATTCTGATATTTTCATAACCCCTGAACAGGAACTTCTTGTTCTAAAAAAGATGCTCAAACTGGCAAAGGATCCAAAGATCGGATTCATCATCGGACAGCAGCATCATGTTGGTGTGCATGTAAAGCTCGGAGCCGCCGTTCTCTGCAGTGATACAGCTCTTGATGCCATGCGATTGGCTTTCAAATATTCTTCTCTTGTCCCTTCTTATTTCCAACATGATCTGTCAATAAAAGACGACCTCGCTTTCCTGAAGATGAAAGAACTGCTCAACCTAAAAGATATCCGTGTTCTGGCCTGCGAAGCGAACTTTGTTGCCATCTACCGGATGTGCGGCGACGTCCTTGGGACTCCTTTCACATTACATGAGATAGGGTTTGCTTATCCAAGACCGTCATATGCCTCTGCTTATCAGGATATTTTCCGGTGTCCGGTTCATTTTGACGCCCACGAACACATAATGGTCTTCGACAGTAAATTTTTATCCAGGAAGTTGCCCATGTCCAACACCATGGCAAGTAAAACATACGAGAAGGAATGCGAGCAACTCTACATTCGTCAGAAAGCGCTGGAGACGGTGACCGGTCAGATGAGGCACAGGATCATGACTCAGAGCGAAGGTCTGCCGTCTTTTAGTCAATTAGCCCGAAGCATGAACCTTTCCGTCAGTACCCTCCGGCGTTATTTAAATAAAGAAGGAACATCCTTTAAGAATCTTATGGCGGAAATTCTCAGTGAAAAAGCGATTGATATGATTCAAACAACATCCTATCCGATGGAACATATTGCCATGGAACTTGGGTATAGTGATATGGCGAATTTCTATCGTGCTTTTAAAGGTTGGACAGGAAAGAACCCCGGTGATTACAGGAAAAATCACTGACACCTTTCTCGTAAGAATGTCCTTAGCATAACACTTTATTTTAATCAGGAATCCTTAACTCTGACAATTCTAACAAATGTGGACTTGTAGAGGAAACTCCTTTTCAGTACAATCATGTTAAGCTTTTGACCTTTTACTATACATCCGGCATTGACAGCATCCCTCCCCATGTGAAATAACGCATTCATTATAAATCTTCCGGAGATAGGATTTGCAAAGCCTCAGAAACAATATCCGGCAAATCAGGCAGAATCTCGATTCTGTCATGGTTGCCGATTATTATAATATTGTCCGTCAGCTCAAAAGTATCGAAGAGCATAAAACCAGGGATGAAAGTTCCGTGCTCGGAAAATTAAACCATCTAAAAAGAATCGCCGATATTTCCGGCACTCGCTATCGCAGCAGAAAACAAAATACTCCCGCGGTTCGGTTTCCGCAAAACCTGCCGATCATTGCCAAAAAGAGGGAGATTATTGAAAGCATTCAAAAACATCAGGTTACGATTATTACCGGCGAAACCGGTTCGGGAAAAACAACGCAAATACCTAAAATGTGTCTTGCCGCAGGTCTGGGTCTGCGGGGAATGATCGGCCTGACCCAGCCCCGGCGCATCGCGGCCATCAGCATTGCCCAGCGCATCGCCTCGGAACTCGGCGAGGAGTGCGGACAATCCGTTGCCTATAAAATCCGCTTTGAAGAGAAAAGCTCTACCGAGCCGCTGATTAAAGTTATGACCGACGGCATTCTGCTGACAGAAACGATCAGGGACAGGGAACTGCTGGCCTACGATACCATCATTGTTGATGAAGCTCACGAACGCAGTCTGAACATCGATTTTATTCTGGGCTATTTGCGAACCCTCCTCGTTAGAAGAAAAGATTTAAAGATCATTATCACCTCGGCCACGATTGATACGGAAAAATTTTCCGAAGCTTTTAATAAGGCGCCGGTTATTAAAGTTTCCGGCCGGATGTATCCGGTGGAGGTGCGCTATCGGCCACTTGATCCGGAAAAAGAAGAAAAGGGCGAGACAACCTATATTGATGAAGTCGTTGCCTGTGTGGAACAATTGCAGCGCGAGCGCCGTTACGAAGATGTTTTGATTTTCATGCCGACCGAGCAGGACATCCGTGAAACCTGCGGACTGTTGGCTAAAAAATGTTCCGGTCTGGTTCTTCCCCTATACGCGCGGTTGTCCGGTTCGCAACAGAGACTGATCTTTGCCTCTGCCGAACAGCAGAAAATCATTGTGGCCACCAATATCGCGGAAACGTCGCTGACCATTCCCGGCATCAAATATGTGATTGACGCGGGACTGGCGCGCATCCTGGAATATAATCCCCGCAGCCAGACCACCGGCCTTCCCATAAAACCGATTTCCGCAAGTAGCGCCGAGCAGAGAAAAGGACGCTGTGGTCGCGTGCAAAACGGCATTTGCATCCGGCTCTATTCGCAGGAAGAGTTTTCGCAAAAGCCTCTTTACACGCCGCCGGAAATCATGCGTTCCAATCTGGCCGGCGTTATTCTGCGGATGCTGGAGCTTAATCTCGGCGCGGTTACATCTTTCCCGTTTATCGACAAACCCCAACCCAAAAGTATCCGCGACGGTCTTGATATCCTGCGCGATCTGAGGGCGCTAGTCAAAGATGACCGTGCTGAAGAAACAAATCTTTATAAGCTGACGGAGACCGGCTGGAAGATGGCAGCGTTTCCGCTTGATCCCCGCGCATCCCGGATGATGATTGAAGCGCAGAAGGAAAACTGCGTCAACGAAATCGCCGTCATTGCCGCCGCATTGAGTATTCAGGACCCGCGGGAACGTCCCTATGAAAAAGCAGACGAGGCATCCAAAGCCCATGCCCAGTTTGCGCATCCGGAGTCGGACTTTTTAACCTATCTCAATATCTGGAACCGCTATCACGGCTCTTTAGAGAACCTGCCAACGCAGAGCAAGCAAAGAAAATTCTGCCGGGACCACTTTCTTTCCTACAAGCGGATGATTGAATGGCGTGACATCTATCACCAGATCATGGACATTATCGAAGGTAAAAACAAAACGGCAAAACCGAAGAAACATCACAAGATTGAAATCAATCAGGATGTTGCCGACAGAATTCATCGCTGCGTTTTGAGCGGCTATCTTTCCAATATCGCCCGGAAGAAAGAGAAAAACTTCTACAACGCGGCCAAGAGCAGAGAGGTGATGATCTACCCCGGTTCCAGCCTGTTCAATAAAGCGGGGCAATGGATTGTGGCGGGTGAAATCAGCCTGACCTCGCGGGTTTTTGCCCGCAATGTCGCTAACATCCAGAACGATTGGCTGGAGAAACTGGGCGGTGATAACTGCCGCTACACGTATGCCGCCGCGCACTGGGAAAAAAATCGCGGACAGGTGGTTGCTCTGGAAAAGGTAACCCTTTTCGGCCTAACCATTGTGGAAAGCCGCCCCGTCGCTTATGAAAGAATCAATCCCGAAGAAGCTAAGTCGATATTCATCCGTGAAGCGCTTGTTGCCGGAGAGGTTGCCCGCCGGAATCCTTTTCTGGAACACAATCTGTCTTTATACGAGCACGTCAAGACGATGGAAGAAAAGCTGCGCCGCCGCGGCATCGTCGCCGATGAAGAAACCATTGCCAAGCTTTACGAACAGAGGCTGCCGGCGCTTTCCGATATCCGGTCGCTGCAGAATCTGATCAAAGAAAAAGGCAGCGATGAATTTCTGCGTTTTCGGGAAGAGGACCTGATTGCCCGTGAACCGGATGCTGAAGAAATATCGCAATATCCCGATCGGATAAAAATCGGCGATGCCGCTTTCAACTGCCGCTATAATTTTGAACCGGGAAAAAATGATGACGGCGTCACCGTTAAAGTGCCTCTGGGTTTTATTTCCAAAGCCGCGACAGCAAACATCGATCGCCATCTGCCTTCGTTATTAAAGGAAAAGGCCGTTCACTTATTGAAGTCGCTTCCTAAATCCATTCGCCTCAAATTGCCGCCGCCCGCTAAAATTGTTGAGCTTTTGGTGGAAGATAAATCGAATTTGGACAAGCCTTTGCCTCAGGCGCTCAGCCAGTTGCTTCTCGACAAATACAAGATAAAGGTTCCTAAGGATGATTGGGCAACGGAAAAACTGCCGGATTATCTGAATGTCCGCTACAGCGTCATTGATGAAAAAGGAAACGAAATTAAAGAAAGCCGGGACATTCATCTGCTGCAAAAAGAACTGACCGATACGGTCAGTACATCGGCCATGGATAAAATCAGAGGTGAGTGGGAAAAAGAGGGAATCACTGGCTGGGATTTCGGGGACTTGCCCCGGCAGATTCCCCTTCGGGGAACTCACGGCTTGATCGGTTACGCCTATCCGGCGCTGACGATTAGCGATGATTCCATTGATCTGCGGCTTTTCGCCGACGAAAAACAAAGCGCCTTCCATCATTTGCACGGTATTGCGGCGCTCTACGACATTCACTTCGCCGACAAGATGAAACAACTTAAAAAGAATGTCGCTTTGACTGGCGCAATGAAGACCAGCGCTGCCGGCATCGGCCCTCCCAAACAACTGGAACAATCCATCATTAACCGGGTCAGGAAAGATTTATTTTACAAGCCGTGGCGAAGACAGGAGGAATTTATCGCGCACGCCGGTTGTCTGAATTCCCAAATTCTGCCTTATGGCCAGCAGGTATTGATAGCGATCGAACCGGTATTGAAAGCCTGTGCCGATACCTGTACCGTTATCGGCAAACTCATGACGAAAAATAGAAACAACAATCCTGTTTTGAATTTTATAAAAGACATCCAAACAGAGATCTCCCGTCTTGTGCCCGTCGATTTCCCCGAGCTTTATACCTTTGAACGGATGAAGGAACTGCCGCGCTACTGCAAGGCGCTTGCTCTGCGAGCCGAACGGGGAAATTTAAATCTTTCCGCGGCGCAAAGGAAAATGCAGGACGTTTTAATTTATTCGCAAAAACTGCAGCAGATGGTAAATGGCCGTGTCCAGCCAAGTCTTTTTGACTTGGCTGTCGTTAAAAAACAGTCGAGTCCAAAAGACCCGACTGAGCCTAAAGGAACCGGATTTAAAGAAATGATTCTTTTAAAAGAAAACATTACCATAGATTGTCCGGATGAAAAGAAAACAATGGTTGAAGAATTCTTCTGGATGATAGAAGAATACAAGGTCTCTCTGTTCGCTCAGGAGCTTAAAACCCCCTACCCCGTCTCGCCGAAGAAATTGAATCAGTTGATGGAAGACATTGAAAAATATTAGTGATTTATTTAATCCTTGTTCAGCCAAGTCTTTTTGACTTGGCTGTCGTTAAAAAACAGTCGAGTCCAAAAGACCCGACTGAGCTTATGCGCCTTAGTTCGATTTTATCATTAATTTTTTACTGCCAGATAAACTGCGGTAAGAATGCCTTCTCCTAGCAGAACATATTGTCATAATCTTAGCCACCGATTCTCTAATGGCAAAGCAATGACGATTCGAGACACTGCCAAAAAAACGTTTCTAGGGTTGCGGAAGTCACCAGGCATAAACCAGCACCTCATGCACCCGTGCCTAATCGATGGCATGATTCACCGTCAGCAATAATGAATTTCGACCGCTAAGTAGTTTTCATCAATTCCAGGTATTCCCTGGTGACCTCATACACCGCGTAATCAAACAGCAGGATAGTTCGGTTGAGGGTATCCAGGGATTCCTGCTTGGCAATAGCTGAGTTGAAGATCATTTGAAATTCCGCGTATAGCCAGATATTCCGTCGCATCAATATCAGCGCGTAAATAGCTTCTTTCGCGGGAATGTCAAGAGCATAACATTCCAGTGCGTATTTCTGAAAATACTTCGTCACGTCATCCGTAATTTTTTCATAAATGAACATCTTACTGAATTGCTGATAAAACTCTGTACACTGATCGACTAATTGCTTTTCATTCAGCTTTTTATAAGTCTGCGTTCGGGTGTTGTTTCTAACGTCCTTTACCCATCTTGCGGCAATCTTCTCCGCGTGTTTTTCAGCCAGTTCCAGATATTTATAGGCGTATGTTTTCATGTTTGATTTCTTTTTCTTGTCCCGGGCTTGTCTTTCTGCCAGCTCCAAATATTTCAAAACATCTGATTTCGATTTCATAGTTCATCTCCTTTTATTAGCGGACTGAAGGAATTGATTTAGCGTTGTTGGCGCTGTCGAATAAGTTTTTTCACGAATATTTCCTCGCGTTCCATTTCCTCAATCCTGTCGGTGATGTATTTTTTAGCCTCCTCATGTTGTGGAATAAAGATCTTCTCCAGAGCGTTCACCCGCCGTTGCACTTTTTTCAGTTCTCTTGAAAGCATGATGACGGATTTCATTATTGTCGCGTATTGCACCACGATGTGAAGAGCTTTCCGAGATTGTTCTTTTGCGTTATCATAAGCAGATGTTGTTGGCGGCAAAGTAAAAGCGGGAAGATTGTTCTTGAGATCAAGAGTGAAATTTAACAGTTTCAGTCCCATCAGTTTTGTTAAATTCATATGAAGATAATAGCTTCTCATTTCGGAACAACTTTGTAATGTAACAGCTTCGGAACCCATATCGACGGCAGCCTGTCGATAAGCCAAATATAAACGATTTACAATATCCTGAAATTCGGCTTCAATTTTCCGGATGACATCAATCTTCCGAACGATTTCAATAGCCAGAATTTCCCGTTTCTGATTAAGCAGATCATAGCCTTCGTAAGCGAAAGCCAGATCTTCCTTGAGTTTTCGCAGCGATGATTTTGTCGGGGGTAATTCTATTTTCGGCATTACGTTTTCTCCGTCTCAGACATATAGTATCGCTGGATATCCTCTCTAGCAATGCGATACAATTCATCACGGGGAAGCAGAGAAAGCATCTTCCAACCAATTTCCAGGGTCTGTTCAATGGAACGATTCTCATGATAAGCCTGACGCAAAAAAGCCTCCTCAAAAGCGGTTCCGAATTTCAAGTAAATTTTGTCCAGATCGGAAAGTTCCTCCTCTCCCACGATGGCCGCCAACGCTCTTATGCGTTTGACTTTAGCATACGAGGCAAAGAGCTGCGCGGCAACCTGGCCATGGTCCTTGCGTGTTCGACCTTCACCGATACCGTCTTTCATCAGCCGGGAAAGGGAAGGGAGGCCGGCAATCGGCGGATAGATTCCTTTATTAAACAGCTCTCTTTCCAGCACAATCTGACCTTCGGTGATATACCCTGTCAGATCCGGAACAGGATGGGAAATGTCGTCGCTGGGCATGGTCAGAATCGGCATCTGGGTAATGGAGCCTTTACCGCCTTTGAGTCGACCGGCACGTTCATAGACTGAAGCCAAATCGCTGTAAAGATAGCCGGGATAACCTTTTCGTGACGGAATCTCACCACGCGAACTGGAGAGTTCCCTCAAGGCTTCGCAGTAGTTTGTCATATCCGTTAAAATCACCAGTACATGCATCCCTTCTTCGAAGGCCAAATACTCAGCAAGCGTTAGCGCTGAACGAGGCGTTACGAGCCGTTCGATGGATGGTGAGTCGGCAAGACTCAGGAATATTGCGGAATGCGTGAGAACTCCTGACTCTTCGAGGGAATCGATGAAGAATCTGGCTACGTCGAATTTGACTCCCATCGCAGCAAAGATAACGGTGAACTCCTCTTCTGCAGTCAGAATTCTTGCCTGCCTGGCTATCTGGGCGGCAATACGATTGTGCGGCATACCGCTTCCCGAGAAAATCGGGAGTTTCTGGCCGCGGATCAGCGTGTTCATGCCGTCAATCGCCGATATCCCGGTTTGTATGAAATCTCTGGGATATTCTCTACTCCAGGGATTAATCGGCAGACCGTTGACATTCATCATCCTGTCTGTGATGACCTGCGGAGCGCCATCAACAGGTCTGCCCAGGCCGTCAAAAACTCTGCCCAGCATTTCACGATCAACAGGTATTTCCAACGCCCTTCCCACAAAGGTGACTCTTGTTTCTTTCACCGAAAGGCCGCTTGTCCCCTCGAAGACCTGAACAACGGCTCTCTGTTCATCCACCTCCAGCGTCTGACCGATACGTAAATCTCCTGAAGCATCGCGGATTTCTACAATGTCGCCGTATCCGACGCCTTTGATTCCGTCGACGAAAATCAGGGGCCCGGAAATTCCGGAGAGGTTTGTATATTCAATTTCCATGGTCATTTTACAATCCTCACGATGACGATTTTATCGACATCAATTCCTGTTCCAGTCTTTTCAAGTAATCGTCAATCTCAACAAGTTCTTTATTGGGAACTGCCGACTTAAGCCGTACCATTTCCGAAACAACGTCCGATTGACTGATATCTTTGACGGACACACCTTCTTGAATCAGCGTCATGCCTTTTTGGTAGAGGACCAAAAGGCACTTTAAAAGTTTGAGTTGCTTTTCCGGACTGCAGAACTTGTCCTGCGAATCGAAAGAATTCTGCTGCAGGAAGGCATTCTTGATCATTTCGGCGCAGAAGAGAATATACTGTTCAGAAGGCGGCAATGCGTCACTGCCGACAAGCTTCACGACCTGCTCCAAACGATGGTCTTCCAAAAGAATATTCATGACCTCATTTCTGGTTGTCAGCCATTCGCTGTCGAGATTTTTCCACCAATCTTCAATATCGACAAGGTATTCCGTATAACTGTCGATCCAGCTAATCGACGGGTAATGCCTGGCGTCGGCTAAAATTTTATCAAGCGCCCAGAAGCATCTCACAAATCTTGATGTGTGTTGCGTGACCGGTTCCGAAAAATCTCCGCCCGGAGGAGAAACCGCTCCGATGATGGTAATGTCGCCGTTACTGCCGCTCAGCGTTTCCACAAGACCGGCCCTTTCGTAAAATTCGGCCAACCGTGTACCCAGATAAGGCGGGAATCCTTCTTCGGCCGGCATATCGCCCAGCCTGCTGGAAAGTTCCCGCAGCGCTTCCGCCCAGCGTGATGTGGAATCGGCCATGACCGCCACGCTGTAGCCCATATCGCGGTAGTACTCCGCAATCGTCACGCCGGTATAGATGCTTACTTCGCGGGCGGGAACCGGCATGTTGGATGTATTAGCAATCATCACGGTTCGTTCGATCAGAGGCCGGCCGTTGCGTTCATCAATAAGTTTCGGGAAGTCTGTGAGAACATCTGTCATCTCATTGCCGCGTTCGCCACAGCCGATATAAACGATAATATCGGCGTTACACCATTTTGCCAGAGCATGCTGTGTCATGGTTTTTCCCGTGCCAAAGCCGCCGGGAATGGCTGCCGTTCCTCCTTTGGCAATGGGGAAAAACGTATCGATAATTCTCTGGCCTGTAATTAACGGCATAAAAGGTTTTTTTCTGTTTCGGCTGGGACGGGGCTTGCGCACCGGCCAATGAGCGGCAAGTTTCCCGTTGTACTTGCCGGAACCTGTATCAATTTCAAAGATATCGTCTTCTATCGTGTAAGACCCGGCATTCACGATAGCGGTCAATCTCCCTGCAATGCCCGGCGGAACAAGCACCCGATGTACAACAAGCGGGCTTTCTTTAATCTCTCCAACCAGAGTCCCCTCGTTTATATCCTCACCGGTTTTGACCAGTGGCTGGAAGTCCCATTTTTTATTGACATCGAGGGGCGGAAGTTTAATGCCTTTTTTAATATAGCTTCCGCATACCTCGGAAATACCGACGAGAGGCCGTTGAATACCATCGTAAATATTGGCTATCAGTCCCGGCCCCAGGAGCACAGAAAGAGGACGTCCGTATGAAATGACGTCGTCACCCGGCTTCAAGCCTGTGTTATCCTCATACACCTGGACTATCGTGATTTCTCCGGCAAGCCTGATGACTTCTCCGATCAGTCGTTCCTGTCCCACTTCGGCAATGTCGAACATTTTTATTCCGGTCAGCCCGACAACCTTGACAATAGGCCCATTCACCGAAATCACATTTCCTTTTAATATTTCGTCCACATACGCTCCTTAAAAGTTAACTGCGTCATTGATTTCCTTCCGCTTTCCGCATCAGTAAACTCATGACTTGCTGCCTGATCAGCAGAGATTTTCTGAAATAGATTCTTTCCAGCGTATGATTAAAAATACGACCTGTTTCCTTATCCCGGATGAGACATCCGCCCCATTGGACTTTCGAATCTTCCGTGATGGAAACTTTCTTTCTTCCGTCCATAGCCGCGATGGCTGCGACGATATCTTTCTTCAGGAAAATATCCTCGTTGCTGAGTTTTATATCTACATCAGCACCCGATATTTTTACGCCATCGCGGATTGCTTCCAGAAGAAATTGTTTGTAAAGGCGATCGTTACGAATGTTTTTCATGACCTCATCGACAATGCGATTGATAAATTGCTCTGCATTCTGAAGCTTCATCTTTTTTCGCTCGAGAAGCGCTTTATTTTCCAGTTTAGAAATTTCCTGCCGGATGTGACTTTCTGTTTCCGCTTCAGCCTGCCTCCGGAAGTCCTCCATCTCCATCGAAAAGACCTCATCCATCTGCCTCATCTCCAGAGCCTCTTTTTCCCTGATGGCGGTTATTGCGCGAGAGGCTTCTTCACGGATAGAATTTTCCAATGTTGTATTGTCCATGCTCTATCCTTACAAACGAATACCGAGAGCCTCGGAAATATAATTCATTGCCGACATACGCAGCCCCCCGATATCATCCATGCCCGGAATTTCTATCACCACAGGGTTCTGCCTATTGAGGTTAATCTCTCTGATACGCTCCTGTAATGCTGCAGCAAGGTCATTCGTCATCAAGACGATACCGGCATCTCTTTTTTTTATAATTTCTTCGAGTCGCACCGATGCACTGTCTGCCGTTGAGACCATCCCTTCCACCCCGGCAAGGCGAAACGCGCTGACCGTATGCATGTCTCCGATGATGTATATCTTTTCCATGACATTCCCTTTCCAAGTCAAGCGCTACCTTTGTTGGCGTCGTCGGCTTCCTCGACGTATAACCTAAAGGTCACTGGGTTAGCAATACGCCTGCGGAGCCTCCTCCTTGCCCCGCTGAAGCGGGACAGTTCAACCATTTAATTTCGGTTCACTTCGTTTCCGTAATTTAAGTTTCACTGCCGCCGCGGTATCATCCTGATTTGAAAATGTAATTACAGTTTATTTAAAATCATGATCGCAATAATCAAACCGTAAATCGCAATGCCTTCCGCCAGCCCGAGAAAAACGAGCGTTCTTCCCATGAGTTCCGGCTTTTCACTCACTGCGCCAATGGCGGCAGACCCTATCCGTGCTACGGCAAAGCCGCTGGCGATACAGGCCAACCCCACAGCCAGCCCCGCACCGATGTAAGCCAAACCCATCCAGTTTGCTCCGGAGTTAACCTGAACATTCTCGGCTGCATTAATGACGGTGGGCAACAATGCGAACCAAATGAAACCGGTGAAGACTGCAAACACAAAATGCTTGAACAATTTATTCTTGATCATCTTACACCTCCGATGCTTGTGCCTTTAAGGTAAATGGAGAAAAGACGACTCCATCTCCCTGGAAAAATTTGCTGAAGAATTCATAATATTCAAGACGCATGGATTGAATGCCGCAAATTAAACCTTCAAAACCGATGATAAAAATATTACCGGTAATGATGATTAAGATCGCACCCGCTGATTGCAAACCGGGGTCGGCAATTCCGGCAAGCGTGTAGGTCACGATACTCAACCCCGCATGTGAAAGAGCAAAAGCACCGACTCTGATAAATGATATCGTGTTGGCAAACAGACTCAGCCCGGTTTCCACAATTTCCATGACGGTTTCTATGATATATTCTGAAGCACTGTGCGGGCTCTCTTGATGAAAAAATGCCGGGCCAATGACGCCTCTGAGTGCAAACAATGTCAGGGGCAGCATTATAAAAGCGCTGATCTCCCATATTGCAGGAACCTGACCGGACCTTTGATAATTGAACGCAAAAAGGACAGTAGCGGCATAAATTACCAGAATCACCAGTCCCCGCTTATCCAGAAGGGCTTCCGTGTAATCCGCGTTCAGGATATTATTGATGATGTTCACAAGAAGACCGGTCATGATAAACAAAATGCCTATGAGAATCGTTGCGGCAAACAGTGTCATAATGTTTGCAGTCGGGTGAAACCAAAGGGCTGGAAGCAGGTGTTCGCTGGAAAAAACGCTGCCATAAATTAAACCACAAATGGCGGCGGAAAATCCACAAGCGACCAGAATGCCGCCGGCTTGTTTCAGATTTTCCTTTATTTTTTTTTGGCCATACTTTTTCAGCATTATCCCGCAAAGCAGGAGCACCAATCCCTGACCCAGATCACCAAACATCAGACCAAACATGAGCACAAAAGTGATTGCGGTAAGCGGTGTCGGATCAATTTCTCTATTAGACGGAATACCCATTGTTTTCACGATCAGCTCGAACGGCTTAAAAAGTTTCATGTTCCGCAGATGAACAGGGGCATCCGGATCTTTACGCTCAGAGAAAATAAATCTATTGCCGCAAATCTTTTCCAGAATTTTCAAAAGCCGCTGCTTGTTTCGGATGTCTATCCAACCCGTAATAAACAATGCCTTCGCTGAAAATAGCGACATCCGCATCGCCTTGAGTATTTCCTCGTAGTGATGGTAGGATTTATTCAGATTCTGAAGCCGGCGGCCTTGTTCTGTCTTCAGTCGATCAAGATATGCATCCATCATGTCGCGGCGCCGTTTCAGACCTTCCCGCCGCTTTTTTAAACTTTCCAAAGAAACAGGAGTTACATCATCTGATAAATCTATAAATCCATAGTTTTTTAAAAAACGAAAGAGAGCCGGATAATCATCAGGCAAGCAAATACCGAGAACGTAATTGTTAATTTTGTTTAACATGAAACGACTGTTCGGTGGAACATCATCCGTCATATTTTCCACCGTGCCGAAAAGGATTTTAACAAGCCTCGCCTTTTTTATCGCGACAGGATCGATAGCCATCTTACTCAATGCTTCAGCGTACCCCATCTGTCGAATGATAATGTTTTCCTTTTCCCTGATCTTTGCCCTGAGTCGCACGGCTTGTTCAATGGTTTTTTTTATCCGGGAAACAAAAATCAAATCGCCGCTCTTATCGACAGCCGGCATAAATATCTCGGATTCTTCCGGGGCAATCATCAGTGCATTCAACGCGTATTCTGTGTTCGAAATAATTTCTCTGGTTAATGCCTCTTCTTTCTGAAGTCCGCTGTCCGTTCCGGAATCCTTCTCTGAAAAACGCGCCAGATGAATGATACCTGCCTGACCCAATGCAAGGTATACGTCCGAATAATAGGCTTTTTCCAAAGCGATCGTAATGTGACGTATGTCAGATTTTAAAAACATTTTTTTAATTATTCTTTACATATTATTTTACTGAGTATCGCATCGGCTGAAAAACCGAAACGCCGGCCGTCGATAATACGAAACAGGTTTTTTATCTGAATGAGGAGTAACCCTAGATAAGCAATAACACCGTAAATCGAGTGAAAGTCTCGATAAAAAATTGATGAAAGCCATAGGTAATAAATCTGCTCAAGATGCTGTTCGATATCAATGACAGATGGTTCCTGCCCGCTGCTTTTGCGCAACGTTTCAATATGCTGATTTAAATCCTCGTCTATTGAATGGATTTGAGATTCCGCATGGATGTTTAAGCGATTGTTTATTTTTTCCAAATAAAGCCGGGTGTCCTTCTCGCTCCAGTGATAGTAAACGCGAAGCCTGTATGACCGGATCACCATTTGTACCGCAATTCTTCTCAGGATCATTTCCTGAAATTCTTTTCTGGCCTGGTCGGAAATTAAAGATGAAGCGTTATAGATATTTCTCGCGGAACTGATATCTAAATTCATCTGCATTCGCCGGTAACTGGAAGAGGGCTTGAAATCGGCTCCAAGATAAGTATTGGTAAGAAGTGACGTGACATCATCCATGGATAGATTCTTGTTCAACAGACTTTTATCCAGGGAAGCAAAAGGACTGATATCATACCATTGTTCCAGAATGTCCTTTCCTGCTGCCTTTGCCAGAAGAACCTTGGCGTTGTGTGTCTCGAATTGACGGAGATAAGCAAGAAATACTGGAGTGTATTTGTCGTATGCTTCAACCAGTGCGATAACAGGTGCTATCTGTTCCCTGAAAAGATTCTCTTTTGCATCAATCAGATCCTGAACGCTTGATGACTTTGGTGCAAACGTCCGTTGTTCCCTGGCCATGACGGCATAGTCCTGCAGAGAGAGGAGCCGCCCTTTCATGGCATATATACGGGCGTGAAGATTAGCCTGATCGGCGTAATTTCTCATGACCACTAGCCTCCAAGTAAAATGGAAACTATGTCTTTTTTTATCGCCTCGTTCAGCCCCTGATCTCGGAAAAGATTTTCCATATCCGTAATAAAATCTGCAGAGACGGCCTCTATGTTTCGTTTTGCGTCTTCTACGGCTTGAGACTGTCTTTTGTTTTCTGCGGATAAAATCTCGGCGCGTTCTCGGGTCTTCTTTGCTTCAAGAAACCGTTTGTGGGCTTCAATGTTTTTCCCGTACTCAAGCTGTGTTGCTTCTACATCAGCAGAGCATTGCTTTTCAATATCGACAATCCGGGTGATTACATCATCCATATCGGCCACCCATGTCTTGATATTTTGGTTGTTAAAAGTTTTTACGTACAGGTTGAAAACATTTGAAGACAAAACTCCTGTGATGGAGCATGCCCTTATGCTTGCTTGATAGTAAATGATTTTTACTTATTTATATTATAGGTATTACGATATGGTATGTCAATGAGATATTGTCTATAAGCGTGAAAACAGACTTTTATCAATATTTTGAACAGGCACGCCAAAGCTGGTGAATTTGATGTTGAAGCCGTGCTTTGCAGCAAGCGCTTTGATCCGGGCAACCTTATGCAAATCCGGTCTGAAGCCTGTGGAAAAATCATCCTGCGTCTGTCCTTCAAAAGCGAGGATCATGGTTTCCGCCATGCAGGCGTAAATATATCCGTCTTTGATCGGCAGTTTTAATCCGAGCTGCGCGGTCGGCGGGGGTTCGATCACTGCGCCGTCAATAACAAGGATGTCTTTACGCTGATCGCAGATTTCCCGGGCAATGTTACGCGGGGAGGGAATGTCACAGATAATCGCTCCTTTTTTAAGATTCTTAGCTGTTGCTGCGGAAGGCACCTCGATGGCGGACGTGGTGAAGATGACAAGATCGGCTTCCGTGATGACATCCTCCAACGCAGGACCTTGATCAATAATATTTGTTTTTGATTTTTGAGCGTTGAGAAATTCCTTCAGCTCCGCGAGCCGGTCGGCGTTCCTGGCCAGCAGAAAAACCGTATCCACCCTGTTGAGAAATCCCAGAGCGCAATTCTGGCCGATGGCGTTGGTTGCGCCGACGATGGCTACTTTTGCCTTGGAGAGATCCACATTACGCATCGCCGCCGCTCTGTCCAGCGTCTCCAGAATGGCTGCCGAGGCCAGGCTCGAACCCGTCGTGATCGCCGCGGGCGTTTGCTCCGCAATCCTCTGCCCTCCTTTTCCGGCAACACCCATCAAGGCTCCCAGCCCGACAACCTTTGCTCCGCTTCGTTCCCCGATCCGCACCGCTTTCAGGATCTTATTTAAAACGGCATTTTCCTTCATAGCAAGAATCTGTTCAGAAAGCAGCGGACAGACAATGAAGCTGCCATCAATTTCCGCACCAGCGGCAGATTGCAAATTTTTTGCACGATGAATTTTAAAAGGCGGCAACAACCTTACAATTATTTTTATCAACGCCTGAGGTGCAAGTCTTGAAAGGAAACAATAATCGTAAACATTTTGAATATTGAAGGGATTGAGTACAAATGCAAATTTGATCATATAAACCGATTCAGCGATATTTTATTTACTGATTTGGATTTCATCATTGATTTTAATTTCTCCGCCGATGAGCACTTTAGCGAATATACCTTCCCGGGGCATGACGCAATCGCTCACAGTATAAAAAATATTGCATCGATTATGGCAGACCTTGCCGATTTGCGAAACCTCCAGCAGAACATTGGCGCCGGCTTGCAACCTTGTACCGACAGGAAGCGACGGCAGATCAATTCCTTCGGTCGTCAGATTTTCGGCAAAATCGCCGTATTGAACGTCAAGGCCTTTGGCTCTGATTTTTTCAATGCTTTCTTTGGCCAGAAGACTGACCTGCCGGATGATATCGGCCTGGGCATGGGCATCGCTTTCCAGCCCCAGATTTTCTAAAAAAAGACCGCAGCCGATATTATTCTTTTTTCCCCCTTTTTTCTGAGAGATGTTCACCGCCAGAATTTTCATTTTTGTTTCTTTTACCTGTATTTTGCCTTATCCGAAAGGGATGACTTTCTCAATGATCCCGCCGCCCAGAACGCAATCGTGATCGTAAAAGACTACCGATTGACCCGGTGTAATTGCCTCCTGTTCTTCGGCAAAGATAACTTTCAATTTTTCTTTTTCTTCCCGGACTTCGCAAAGCGCTTCTTTTTTCCGGTATCTGATCTTCGCATGCATCTGCTGCGGCCAGGATTTCGCCAGCCTATTGATGCCGGACGCGATAAGCGCTTTGCCCATCAAGTCTTTCTTATCACCGACAACGATGCGGTTGTTCCCGGGATGAATGGACAATACATACAACGGCGTGGGATGGCTGATACCCAGACCGCCCCGCTGGCCGATAGTATGAAAGATAATCCCGCGATGCCTGCCCAGCACATTGCCCCGCACATCAACAATCGGACCCGGCGCGATGTCTTTTACTCTTTCCAAAAGAAATGTCTGAGAATTTTTCTGAGTCACAAAACAAATATCCTGACTCTCTTGCTTTGCCGTCACGGGCAGAGAATTTTTCATCGCCAAATTTCTCACTTCATCCTTCGTGAGTTGAGCAAGGGGGAATAATATATTTTTTAATCTCTCATAGGGAATGGCATAGAGAAAATACGTCTGGTCTTTCTTTCTATCTTTCGGCCTTGTAAGACAATAACCGCCTTCGTTTTTTTCAATGGCCGCGTAATGGCCGGTCGCCAGATAATTGAAACCCAGCTCCTGCGCCTTGTCCAGCAGTGAACCGAATTTCAGATGGCGGTTGCAGCGAACACAGGGATTAGGCGTTCTCCCTTTCTGATATTCGCTGATAAAATCGGCAATGACCTCATTTCCCAGCCGGGAGGCGTAATCAAAAACATAATGGGGAATGTTAAGACAGGCGCAAACTTTTTTTGCGTCGTCAATCGCGGCGGACGTGCAGGATCTTTTCCCGTCTCCCTCGGTCAAGGCGCCAAAATGCATGGTCACGCCGGCAACATTGTAACCTTCATTAAGCAGCATCCATGCGGCCACCGATGAATCAATCCCGCCGCTCATGGCCACCAAAACTTTATCACCCATTCTTATCCTCAGGATCAAATATCAAATTCATGTTTTGCAGCAGTTATCTTTTCTTTCAAATATTCTGCATAATTATTTTTCTTTTTTCTGATTCATCTTCGCAAGCCGATCAAGGGTTATGGAGCTCAAGGTTTCTGAAATTTTTTCTCCAACAACCGCCCAGACATCATGGCTGGCACATGTCGTCACGCGGGGACAGGCGGCCGGATTATTAACGCAATCAACCAGAAAGCGGTCTCCTTCCAAAACATCGACAACCTCCTTTAAAGTTATCTCCGAGGGATCTTTGTTCAGGTTATATCCGCCGTAAGCTCCTCGGACCGAATTGACCAGACCACCCCCTCGCAAAGGGATAATAATCAGACTCAGGTATTTTTCGGATATGTTTTCTTCTTTGGCAATATTTTTGAGGAAAACGGGGTCTTTGCCGTAATTGCGGGCCAGGGCCGTCATCAGTCGGACGCCGTAGCGCGTTCGTGTTGAAATTTTCATTACGCTGTCCTTTTACATCATACTTACTGATACTATCATTATACTAGTAATTAAAGTAACAGATATGTCGTGTCAAGAGAAAATGATTGTTTTATGAAACGGCAATATCGTCGGCCTCTTCGATTTATCTTTCTAAAAACTTAATTCATGAAGATTATACCCGCACCTCCCATGCATTCAATATACGCAAAAACATTTCGTACCTGATCAACGAATTAATATTTTTACTTGCAACCTCATACCTTGAGTATTAAATTTACAAAAAAATTTATGGAGGGCGCTTAATATGAATATTAAGGGGAGTTCCTTTGTCACGACCAAGGCTATCATAACAGAAGCGTTCGGCGAAGAGCGATGGAATGCATTTCACGCCGGTCTTACCCAAAAAGATGGTTTTTTCAACAATATGATTATGTCCGTTACCCTTATTCCGGTAGAGAAGATGATTGTTTTTTTTAATGAACTATGCAGGGAATTTTTCAACAATGATAAAACTCAATACGCCATGTTTGGAAAATCGGGCGCGAAATTTGTTCTCTCTCCGACAGGTCCCTACAAATCTTATATGCTTGCCAAGGATGCCAGGCAGTTTGTCGAACTGAACATGCCAAAAATCTGGTCAACTTATTTTGATGGCGGTACGTTTACGTCAAATTTCGATAACAACACCGCTCATATCACTATCACCGGAATTCCAGTGAAGAATAACTATTTCGAGGAGCTCGTTATGGGATTCAACCAGCAGGCGTTCAAAATATTCGGTGAAAAAACAACCGCGGTCAAAGTCAGTAGCATCGCAGCAGGTGATGATGATTTTCGGTTTCAGCTAAAACTGAAGGATTCATGACCACAAACATAAATGGTTGCTTTCGCGGGATTGCGAGAAAAGCTTTCTATATTAAACCAGGCATGAATTTGTGGCTAAACCATTCATTAGTCTTCCGGGATCGGGTGGTCCGGATTTTTTTGTTATCGATGAAAAGGATAATGAAAAAATAAGGATGTTTTATCTGCACCGATACTTCAATGAATCGGCACTTTATTTTTTTCTCAGGTTTCCTAATCAGCAGAAAATCAAATCTCTCTGTTTATTTTTTTCTTCTTTCGTCAATATCACCCGGATATATCATCGCACCCTCTCCGCGCTCACGCGTGCGGACGCGAATGACATCCTCTACCGGTGTGACAAAAATGATTCCGTCGCCCGTCTCGCCGGTGTAGGCCGCTTTAAGAATCGTCTCCAGAGCCGCTTCCAGGTTGCGTTCGCTTAAAACGATATTGAGTTGTATCTTGGGAAGCAGATTGACCTGATAGGTACCGGCGCGTCCGACCAGCTGGACGCCGCCCTGGCGGCCGTGTCCCCTCACTTCAAACATACTCATACCCACAATGCCAATCTCTTTCAGGGCGCACATGACATCGTTCACTTTATCTTCGCGAATAATGGCTTCGATTTTTTTCAGCATGGTAACCTCTCCGGTTTAAAAATAAAAAACTGATCAATGTTTCCATTCAAGCATGTTCTGTTAGTAGGACCGTTCTCCGTGTGAACTGATATCCAGTCCCACTTCTTCTTCCATCGGACTGACGCGCAATCCGATGCTCACGTGCAGAACCTTGGCCAGAATATAGGTCATGCCGAACGAAAAGAGTATGGTGACCAAAACGGCGGTAATCTGAATGGCGAGTTGGCCGGCATTCCCGAAAAACATGCCGTTGGCGCCGTCGGCATTAACGGCCACGGTAGCAAATAATCCTGTAGCGACGGTGCCCCAGGTGCTGCCCATGCCGTGACAGGCCCAGACATCCAGAGACTCGTCCAGTTTGCGCCGTTCCCGGAAACGGATGGCATAATAAGCAAGAGGAGCAGACACGGCTCCGATCACCATCGCGGCCAGAGGCGTTACAAAACCGCTGGCCGGCGTCACGGCTGCGAGTCCTACAACCATGCCGGTGGCGATGCCCAGCGTGCTCGGTCTTCCGTCCAGCCAGGAAAGCAGCATCCAGACCAGCCCCGCGGCCGCCGCCGACGTATTGGTCGTCACCAGAGCGTTCACCGCCACGCCGTTGGCCGCGAGAGCGCTGCCCGCATTAAACCCGAACCAGCCGACCCAAAGCAAACCGGTTCCTAAAACCGTAAGCGGAATATTGTTCGGTTCCATCGGAACGCTTCCGTGACCTTTGCGCGGACCGATGACCAATGCAAACGCCAGGGCGGAAAAACCGGCGGCAATATGAACGACTGTTCCTCCGGCAAAATCCAGAACGCCCATCTGTTTCAGCCATCCGCCCTGCCCCCAGACCCAGTGACAAAGAGGATTGTAAACCAATGTTGCCCAGAGCAGGCTGAACATCAGGAAGCTCTTGAATTTTACTCGCTCCACAAAAGCCCCTGTAATCAGCGCCGGCGTAATGACGGCAAACATCATCTGGAAAGCGGCGAAAAGCTCATGAGGAATGGTTCTAGAATAAGCGGCGTTCGGTTCGGCGCCGACGCCCTGAAAGCCGATGTAATCCAATCCGCCGATCAGTCCGCCGATATCCGGGCCGAAAGAAAGAGAATATCCGAAAAGCACCCACTGCACGCCGATCAGCGACATAAAGATATAACTTAACGTTAAGGTGGATAGAACATTTTTTCTTCTGACCATGCCGCCGTAAAAAAACGCCAGGGCGGGGGTCATCAAGAGCACAAGAGAACAGCAAACCAGTATCCATCCTGTATCGCCCGCGCTTATCTGTAGATCCATAATGTTCCTCCCGATGAAAATAATTAATGATTAGCAATAATCCTGCCATCACACATTCCCTATAAAATACGTAAGGTTATGAATTTGGCACGGGAGGAAATTTCTACATCTTTGTGCTCTTCGCCTAAAGACAGAACACAATTGTAACAGTTTAAAGCCGACAACCTTTCGCTGATCAGAATTTTTATACAAAATGTAACAATTCTGTAAAACAGTTTAACGTCTTTATGAAACATCCATCAGAATAATTGAAATAAATTCCCGCCTGGACAATCACGATTTCATCATTGACATGCTATATCATTATCCCTATACTTTCGAAGTCTTAAATAAATATGCCCCAAGGAGAAAACCATGACCGCACCGCTCATTATTGCCATGTCGCAGGGGAAGGAAATTACATTACTGCCGCAAATGGCCAACCGCCACGGTTTGATAACCGGAGCAACCGGAACCGGTAAGACTGTAACGTTGCAGAAAATGGCTGAATCCTTTGCGTCCATCGGTGTTCCAGTTTTCATGGCCGACGTCAAGGGCGATCTTTCCGGCATCGGCGCGGCCGGCGTTGCCTCGGAAAAACTGCTCAAACGTCTGGAAGGCATCGGCGTGAAAGATTATCAGCCTCGGGCCAACACGACGGTTTTCTGGGATGTATACGGAAAATCCGGTCATCCGGTGCGCGCAACCATATCCGATATGGGACCATTGCTTCTGGCGCGTCTGCTGAATCTCAACGACACGCAATCCGGCGTTTTGCAGATTGTCTTCAAAATCGCCGACGACAACGGATTGCTGCTGATCGATTTGAAAGATCTGCGGGCCATGGTTCAGTTTGTGGGAGACAATGCCAAAAAATTCAAGACGGAATACGGAAATGTCTCCGCCGCCTCCATCGGCGCGATACAACGCGGACTGCTCACCATTGAAGAGCAGGGCGGCGACAAATTCTTCGGCGAACCGATGCTGGACATTTCGGATCTGATCCAGACGGACAGCGAGGGACGCGGGGTCATGAACATTCTGGCCGCTGATCAGCTCTACAATAATTCCAAACTTTATTCGACGTTTCTGCTCTGGATGCTGGCTGAGTTGTTTGAGCAGATGCCGGAAATCGGCGATCCCGAAAAGCCCAAGCTGGTCTTCTTTTTTGATGAAGCACATCTTTTGTTCAGCGACGCGCCCAAGGCGCTTCTGGAAAAAATCGAGCAGGTTGTCCGTCTGATTCGTTCCAAGGGTGTGGGCGTTTATTTTGTCACCCAGAATCCGCTGGATATTCCGGATACGGTTCTGGCACAATTGGGCAACCGTGTACAGCACGCTCTGAGAGCCTTCACGCCGCGTGATCAGAAAGCAGTTCAGACAGCGGCTTCCACGATGCGCCAGAATCCGGCCTTTGATGCCGAACAGGCCATTACCGAACTGGGTGTCGGAGAAGCGCTGATTTCCTTCCTTGATGAAAAAGGGCGACCGAACATCGTCGAACGATGCAATGTAATTGTTCCTTTCTCACGCATGGGCGCCATGACGCCCGATGAGCGCCTAGCCGCTATCAAGGCTTCCACGATTTACGGGCATTATGAAAAAACCGTCGATCGCGAATCCGCCTATGAAAAACTGCGGGAAGCACAACAGGAAGAGGAAACGCCTGAAGAAAAACCCGCCATTAAAGTGGAGCGTTCCGCTGCTCCGGCAAAAAGTGAAGAAGAAAAGGACAGCGGAGGCATGGGGGATGCTCTCAGCAAAATGATTTTCGGCAGCAAAGGCCCCCGCGGAGGACAGAGAGAAGGCATGGTGCAGGCCGCGGCCAAAAGCGTGGCGCGCAGCATCGGTTCTTCTTTGGGACGCCAGATTATCCGGGGAGTGCTGGGATCAATTCTGGGCGGTTCCCGCGGTCGCTAATGAAAATTTCCCGATTTTAACGGCACACCGCTTTGGTGAAGAAACAATTGCTTTTCACAAGATATTGATTTAGAATTCATAATATAAGTCAATAGCAATGTTTGAAAAACCGCAAAAGCAATTGTTTTTCATCCTTTGCATTTGCAATCAGGCAATGCTGTAATCATTAGATTTCACACATGTTATGTAATTTTGTCACTTCTTGATTCTTTACCAACGAATTATCCGGGAAAATTGAAGGATAGGACCCCTTATTTTCCACCACCTTAAAACATGACGACGCATAAAATATTTTTCAAGAACAGACGTGATGTTGCCATCAAAGGAATGTTACCATGATTGAAATTGATATGAGGATCATCTTTGCCGAATATGGCTTGTCTGTATTGCTTTGCCTGATCGTTATTGTTTCTCTCTGGTGGCAAAACCGCAAACGTGCTCCGGAAATCATTCTTTGGCTTATCGATTATATTCTTCAATTTGCGGGCATTATGCTCATCGCATTGCGAGGCATCCTGCCGGACTTTATGACAATCGTCGTCGCCAATCTCTTTATTGTCGGCGGAACGGTGATCCTTTACGAAGGTCTTTGCCGTTACGTGGGGCAGGAAAGTCGCCAGAAACACAATTATGTCATGCTGGCCATTTTCACCTCGGTTCACATTTTTTTCACATATATTGCCCCTCATATGGGTTTGCGCACGATAAATTTTTCAGTCGCGCTTTTTTATATCTGTATCCAGGGCGCCTGGCTGATGCTTTACAGGGTGGCCTCCCCGTTGCGTCAGGCCACAAAAATAACGGGAATTGTTTTTGCGGCGTTTTGCATTGTCAATATCATCCAAATCATCATAAATTTGATTAAAACACCGTCCGACAACGCCTTTGTATCCGGCGCTGCGGGCGTCATTGCGGTCCTGATTTACGAAACATTATTTTTCGCCTTGACATTTTCTCTTTTTCTGCTGATCAGCCGGAGTCTTGCCATAGAACTTGAGAACGAACTTACCCGGCGGATGCGGACCGCAGAGGAATTGCGTCAAAATCAGGAAAAATTCGCCAAAGCGTTTCAGACATCGCCTTATGCCATCTCCATTACGCAAATGAAAGACGGCAAATTCCTGGATATAAACGACGCGTTTGTTAATATTACAGGTTACTCGCGTGAAGAAATCATGAAGGAATCATCCATGGGATTGAATCTCTGGGTGGATAAAGAAGATCGTGAAGAAATGGTTTCCATTCTCCGGCAAGGATTGCCGGTCGTACGAAAGGAGTACAGGTTCCGCAAGAAGAACGGGGAGATATTGACCGGTTTGTATTCGTCGCAGATCATCAACATTACCGAGGAACCCTGTCTTTTATCCAGCATCAACGATATCACCGAGCAAAAGCAGGCGGAGTGGACGCTTAAAGAACGAATTAAAGAATTAAACTGTCTCTATGGTATTTCGGCTGTGCTGGATGAGCCTGGCATATCATTAAACGACATCATGAATAAGGCGGTCAAGCTTCTGCCTGCGGCTATGCGGTTCCCCGATATAACAGGGGCCAGGATTATTCTGGAAGAAACCGTTTTTCAAACAGGCCTTTTCAAAGAAACGCCTTGGCAGCTCACTGAAAAAATTACCGTAAACGGCAAACCGGAAGGTCAGGTTAATGTCTGTTATCCGGCAGAACGGTTTCAGACGGATGAAAAACCTTTTTTAGATTCCGAGCGGCAATTGCTTAAAGCCGTAGCCGAACAGCTTGGCCATTTCATCGAGCAAAAACGCGCCGAAGAACAAATCCAACGCAACGCAACGCGCTTGACCGGCCTCTTAAATATCATGCAGCATCGTACTCAGACAACACAGGAGTTTCTTGATTACGCGCTCGATGAAGTCATCAGACTCACGGAGAGCAAGGTCGGTTATATTTATTTATACAATGAAAACAGCCGGCAATTTGTCCTGAACTCCTGGTCAAAGGACGTCATGAAAGAATGCACCATCCCGAATCCGCAGACGCGTTATGAACTGGCCAAAACGGGAATCTGGGGAGAAGCGGTACGCCAGCGCAAACCGATCATTGTGAATGACTTTCCGGCCGATCATCCTCTCAAGAAAGGATATCCTGAAGGCCATGCGCCCCTTTTCAAGTTTTTAACCGTGCCGGTTTTCGATCAGGATCAAATCGTCGCTGTGGTCGGCATCGCAAACAAGGCCCGCGACTACGACGAAACCGATGTGCTGCAACTCACCCTGTTTATGGATGCCGTCTGGAAATCGGTGGACCTTAAAATGGGCGAGGAGAAATTGCGCAAAAGCGAAGAAAGGTTCAAGCAACTTGCCGAAGTGTTTCCCGAAACGATTTTCGAGGCGGACGCAAAAGGCAATCTGACGTACGCCAATGAACACGGCCTCAAACATTTCGGTCTTACCGAACAGGACATCGCCCAAGGTGTAAACATTTTTGATTTTGTATCGCCGAATGATCGTAAAGCAGCTTGGGAGAAAATACAGAACAGAATACAGGGCACCCAAAAGGGATACCTGGAATATGAAGCTCTGAAAAAAGACGGCAGTCCTTTTCATGCTCTGGCGTTATCGGTACCGATCGCGGTGGACGGCGTACCGGTCGGTATTCGCGGCTTTATTCTGGACATTACCAAACGCAAGCAGGCGGAAGAGGCTCTGCGTAAAAGCGAGGAAAATTATCATTTTATTGCCGATCACACCGCCGATCACATCTGGACGATGGACATGTTCATGCGCTTTACTTACTCCAGCCCCTCGGTAATCAAAACACTGGGCTATACGGCTGACGAATTCATGGCGCGAAAGATCGACGAATTTTTCACGCCCGAATCGCTGGTTGACGCTCAGAAATTGCTCGCAGAGGAACTCGAACGAGAAAACGATCCGACCGCCGATCCGAACCGCAGTCGAACACTTCCATCCCATCTCCGCCATAAGAACGGACATTGGGTCTGGCTGGAGAGTTCTCTGACGTTTATTCGCGATGCGTCCATGAAGCCCATCGGTGTTTTAGGTGTCACCCGGGATATCACCGAACGCAAAAAATCCGAAGAGCAGATCAAACATCTGGCAACGCACGATCTATTGACGGATCTGCCCAGTTTACGATTGGCCAGAGATCGCATGGTCTCGGCAATGAACATGGCGCGCCGGTACAAAAAGTCAGCGGCGATCATGTTCCTCGACCTGGATGGTTTTAAGAACGTCAATGACACGCTCGGCCATGATGCCGGAGATTACGTGCTCAAGCAGGTTGCTCAGCGTCTGCTTTCCTGCGTGCGCGAAACCGATACAGTCGCCCGCGTCGGAGGCGATGAATTTTTAATCATTGCAACGGAAATTCATCATCCCGATAACGCAGCGCACATTGCTGAGAAAGTGATTCAAACCGTTTCCCAGCCGATTATGATCAACGGTGAACAAGCCGTGGTCGGCACCAGTATCGGCATTGCGCTTTATCCCGAACACAGTGAAGAAATGGACCGGCTGATTAAACTGGCTGACGAAGCCATGTATAAAGTCAAAAACGCCGGCAAAAACAACTTCCGTTTTGTAAATGACGTAAATTAGTTTTCCTTCCATGAGCCGCACCGTGACGTAAAGGCGTTTCCTAGCCGGCAGCTCGACGGCTGCCTAGTGAATTCGGATATAGAGATGATGGATCAGCGCCGCCTGAATCATCGGCGATGCCGGATGTTGATTCTCCCGAATGTGCCGGCATGCATGCCGCCGAGATGGATTGTCGACAAAATTCCCGCCGGCAGGGAAGCAAGGCAACGTGCCTGAAGCCGGTGATTTCCAAAAATCAATTTTAAAGAGGCTGTTCGTGCCTTTCTATTTTATCAGGCGTAAAAAGAGCACTCTGACTCATGCGGATTTTCGGACATTCCTTCATCAGCAAGCCCGACTGTTTTGCCAGATCGATCGTCTGTAAAAAATCTTTCCTTGACACATGCGCCAAAGGCTCGACCAGAAAAAACCATCCCTGCGGTTTCATCAGCTTGCGGATTTCTGAAAAAAATTTTTTCAGGTCGGGAACCTCGTGCGCCATCCAGAATGCCAGGATAAAATCGGCTTTTTCACGAAGGGCAAGAGAATCCGGCTCGGCCAGATGCGTTCTGATGATTGCGGCAACGCCGTGCTTTTGAGCGCGCGCGGCAAGCGCGGAAAGCATTCTGGGTTGAATATCAACGGCGATAACTTTACCCGCAGGGCCGACGAGTTTGGCCAGGGGAATCGTAAAAAAGCCCATACCCGGACCGATATCCACTGCCGTATCGCCCCGGCGGACGTAAGAACCGAGAATCGTAACGGGGTCATGAAAAATTCTTCGCATAGGATTATCAAACGTAAAACACAACCACCAGGGGCAAACATGCTTTTTGTTGAACGGTTTTACAGTCATGGTTTTTCAAAAGACAATTTTCAGAGAAGATTTTTTTATTCTTTACGCTTATTTTTAGTGAAATTCAACAGGGATTGCTGCGATCCATGAAAACAATGGTTCGTCTGGAAATATTCCTTTGACACTCTGCGCTCTTCTCCTTATACTTTTATCACAGGAAGGACATATGGTGAATGGAGGATGTTGATGTCGCCGGAATCCATATCGCAAACGCTGACCGGACTGCGGGCATTTTTTGACGCGGGGAAAACACAGGACGTTGATGCTCGCATCGCCCGGCTCAAAAAGCTCAAGGAAGGCATCCGCCGGTACGAACCGGAGATCATGGCCTCGTTGTACGACGATCTGCGCAAACCTCTTTTTGAATCCTATGCCGGCGAAATCGGCATTCTTTATACGGAAATCGATCATGTCATCCGTCACCTTCCGTCATGGTCACGCTCCCGGCGTGCGGCGACACCCCTCATTCATTTCTTGTCGCGAAGCCGTATTGATCAGAAACCTTACGGGGTTGTCCTGATTATCGGTCCGTGGAATTATCCATTTCAGTTGGTCATGGCTCCGTTAATCGGTGCCATTGCCGCGGGCAATTGTGCACTGATTAAGCCTTCGGAATTTTCACCGGCAACATCGGCAACGATTGAAAAAATGATCAGCGAGTTGTTTGATCCGGGGGATGTCACGGTTTTTCAGGGAGACGCTCAGGCCACGCAAAAACTTCTGGAGGAGAAATTCGATTATATCTTTTTTACGGGAAGCACAGCCGTCGGCCGGAGCATTATGACCGCGGCCGCCCGCCATCTCACTCCGGTAACCCTGGAATTGGGAGGGAAGAGCCCGTGCATTGTTCACGAAGATGCCGCTCTTCAGTACGGAATTAAACGAATAGCCTGGGGGAAATTTTTCAATGCCGGTCAAACCTGTATCGCTCCGGATTATGTTTTAATTCATCGGAAAATTAAAGCCGACTTTACCGAGAAAATGATCAGGACGGTTTTTTCATTTTACGGCGACGATCCGATGAGGAGTCCGGATTACGCCCGGATTATCAACGAACGTCACTTCAACCGTCTGCTCGAGCTTTTGAAAAGCGGGCGGATTCTGTTCGGCGGAAGATATGCCCGTAAAGATTTGTATATATCGCCCACCATCATTGACCGGGTTTCTCCGGAAGAGCCTCTGATGCAGGAGGAAATTTTCGGACCGCTGCTTCCCTTGATTGAATATGGCGATATCGACGAGGCGATTGCCTTTATCAATCAGAGACCGCAGCCGCTGGCGCTTTATTGTTTTTCCGAGGACAAAGAAATTCAGGAAGAGGTTCTGCAGAAAACATCGTCCGGAGGCGGCTGCATCAACGATACCATTTCGCATATCGGAAGCCAGGAACTTCCGTTCGGCGGTATCGGAGCCAGCGGTATGGGCGCCTATCACGGCAAGGCCGGTTTCGATACCTTCACGCACCGGCGCGGCATTCTGTTTCGCTCGAATCTGGTGGATATCCCCTTGCGTTACCCGCCGTATCGTGACAGAGTATCAATACTGCAATTATTGTTCAGGCTGATCCGATAGAATGTTCTTTGTCTGAAAAACCGCTGCGCTTTATGGGGCAGCTTTTTCCGGGAGGTGACTCATGGCTGAAAAAACAATCATTATACTGGGCAAGTCCGTTAAAAATTTTACCCTGGCGGATCAATTCGGACAAGATTTTGTGCTTTCCCGAATGAAAGGGCGACGCGTGCTTTTATCTTTTCATCCGCTGGCGTGGACGCCGGTCTGCACCCGGCAGATGCAGTCGCTCGAAAAAAACAAAAAAGTATTCGATAAGCTCAATACCATTGCCGTCGGTTTGAGCGTTGACAGCGTCCCGTCCAAAGCGGCCTGGGCGAAAGCCATCAAGGTAAAACATACCAAACTTCTGGCTGATTTCTGGCCCCACGGCGGCGTGGCCAAAAGTCTGGGATTGTTTCGCGACCAAAATGGTTTTTCGCAGCGCGCCAATGTCATTCTCGATGAAAAAGGCAAAGTGTGTTTTGTCACAGTCTATCCTGTCGCCGACTTACCGGACATCAACGAAATCATTGCTTTTCTGAAAAACGCATAATCAACTCAACCTCCCCGTTTTCCGGCAAGACAGAATGGGGAGGTTATCTATTCATTTGATATTTTTCAATAAATATTTCTTTGACACACACCGGCCTTACTCATATACTGCCGCCACAGATTGTGAAATATAAAAAAAGGAGAAAATGAATGATTACACTCATTGCGACGTTGAAAGTCAAAGACGGCAACATGGACGAGGCTATTCAAGTCCTGAAAGAGATCGTCCCGCAGGTGAAGGCGAGCGAGCCCGGATGCCTGGACTATATTCCGCATACGGTCCGCGGCGATGACAAGACTATTATTTTTTACGAAAGATACAGCGATAAAGATGCGTTGAAACTGCATTCGGCCAATTTGATGAAAAATATGGAGAAACTTTTCCCCCTGCTGGAACCGGGTATGGACGTCAAAACCTGTTATGAGATCATCCGCTGATCCTGTTTTTCTGTCACGACAGTTTTTGTATCCCCGTAACCATAGAGCAGGCATTTTGGAGCATTAATGGATGTAAGACGAACGATCAACGCACTCAAGGACGTAAACATTGCCAAAATGTTTACAACCATCGCCCGCCTTCTGCATTTCCGCCTGACCTGGACCAGACGCGATCTGGATTATCTACCCGCCGGTCTGGGGCCGAAGTTTGTCAGCGCCCGCCGGGCGGCGGCCATGATCCCTGACGGAGCAACGCTGACCATAGGCGGTTTTGCCGCAACAGGACGCGCCTCCATCTTTTACTGGGCTTTGCGCGACGCATTTGATCGCAGCGGACATCCCCGCAATCTGACCGTGATTGGCGCCTGCCCGCAGGGCGGCCGCGGCAAAACACCGGGAATGATCGAGGAACTTGATGCGCCGGGAATCATCACCCGCTATATCGTCGGGCATGGAGAAACCGCCAAGGCGCTTCTGCAACTGGCCGATGACGGCCAACTCGAACTGCACACCATGTCACAGGGAGCCCTGGCGTTTTTGATCGAGGCGCAGGCCCGGGGACTTGCCTCCATTCAGACCTCGGTCGGGCTGGACACCTTTCTCGATCCCGCTGTCGGGTGCGGTTCCGCGGTGTCTCCCGGAGCTCCAAACAATTTCATCACGGCAAAAAACGGAAAACTGGAATATCGTATTCCACCCATCGACCGGGCGCTTTTTCTGGCGCCTTACGCCGACAAGGACGGCAACATCTATTTTAAAGATGCTGCTCTGATTCTGGATTACAAAGATGCGGCCGCCGCCGCACGCCTCAACGGCGGAAAAGTGATTGTCTCCGTATCCAAAATTATTCCCCGGGACAATTCACAGATCGCCATCCCGGCGGACAACGTCAATGCAATCGTTGTCAACCCGCGCAATGAACAGGTCGGCGGAATTCTGCAAACTCAGTTCATGCCGCATTTTACAGCCGGCTCGTCCGAACTCGATCACGAAGCCGTCAAACTCATGCGGTTAATTAATACCTTTCTCGATATTACACCGTATCGCGGCAAGGTCGTCGATATCCTCGCCCGCCTGTGCGCCGACACGTTCGTGAAGACGACCGGTCCCGGGGCCATCGTGAACATCGGGATCGGCATCGGAGAGGAAGTTGCCCGAATGCTTTATGAATCCGGTCTGTACAGGGACATCACCTTCACCTCGGAAGGCGGCGCCTATGGCGGCCTTCCGGCATCAGGCGTGTACTTCGGCGCAGCCATCAGCCCGCAGCGCATCCTGAGCACTGCGGAAATTTTTCATATCTATGAAGAAAGACTTGATACCTGCGTACTCGGTTTTCTACAGGTGGATTCAGCCGGGAATGTCAATGTCTCCCATCGTGGACCGAAAATTATTGATTTCGTGGGACCGGGCGGTTTCACGGATATCGTCGAATATGCCCGGACCATCATCTTTGTGGGGAACTGGATGGATGAAGCCCGGTACGGATTAAAGAATGGACTTGTCCGTGTTAAAAAACCGGGCGTTCCGAAATTTGTCGACAAAGTGGATCAGATTACCTTCAATGCCCGGAAAGCTCTTAAAGCAGGCCGGAAAGTACTGTATGTAACAACGGTTGGCGTCTTTAAACTGACGGAGGAAGGTCTTGAGCTCGTCCAAATTATGCCTGGAATTAATATCGAAAAAGATATTCTGCAAAACAGCACCGCTCGTTTTATTATTCCGGGTTCCCCCATCCCCGAGGTGGCGCCGGAAATCGTCAGCGGCAAAAGATTTGAACTTAAGTTCGATAAAAAGGACCTCGCCTGAACCTGCGGACGCAAAAAAATCGGACATTTTCTTTAAAAATGTCCGATTCGTCTGTTTGATCATCTCGCTTAGGGCGCTTACTGGCCGGCATTTTTGACATCGGTTGCCGCATCGTTTACGGCGGATTTGACTTCAACCGCTTTCTCTTTTACGGCTTCCTTCGCTTCCGTACCGGCGCTCTTGACGTCAACCACCGTCTCTTTTGCAGCTTCCTTCACTTCTTGGCCGGCGCTTTTGACATCCGTGGCAACTTTGTTGGCCACCTTGTTGGCCACTTTTTCGACGTCTTTTTTAACCTGCTTTACTTTCACTGTAGCCT
>ERZ795048.688-NODE-688-length-34626-cov-13.150733_pt1 | contig 34626 bp, 27 predicted proteins | sample MGYA00375132_ERZ795048 | MGnify/ENA primary metagenome ERZ795048 (study PRJEB30177, sample SAMN05720225) | activated sludge metagenome | isolation source: Anaerobic digester | place: Hong Kong | collected 2014-12-17 ... | reverse complement strand
GGATGATGGTGATCAGCTGAAAGACAAGCACCAGGAGGTACCCGTTCTCCTGGATCGCACCCTTGACCCTGCCTGATCTTGAGCCATGTCCCCATGACTTGTCTATATGCAGAGCCTTGACCAGAAAAAAGGCGAGGTTGGCGTTCAGCAGGCAGCCCACATAGGACAGGACGATGCCCAGGGGAGCCCCGTAGGCCGAAGATCCCGCCATGATGAGCAGGCTCAGGGGTGCCGCCAGCGGCATGGTGGCCACACAGAGAACGAAGAGCAGCAGACCCGAGACCCCGATCTTCTCCAGGGCTATCCTCAGGTATATCCAGTCCTTGAGGGGAGAGGGGTCAATGTATTGAAAGACCTCGAACATGCAGGAAAATCCGATGAGCGAAAGGAGGGAAATGCTGAGAAATCTCTTTGCCTGATACGTATTCGCGAACACGCAAGATGCCAAGCTCATATGGTTCCGTTCGTCCTTTACCGTCAAATAATGCCGCTACCATGCTCATCGGCAGAAAACGTCTTTCCTCAATGGGTATCGCACTAAATTTATTGATATTTTCATAACCAAGGGGATCCTCCCGCTGCGTAGTCACAATACAGCATAGCATACACGTAATGCAGAAGTTAGATGAATTCATCCTGGATATCCATGGCATTGTGTAATATGATAATCCAATATTACGGTTCGGCTCATGCCGTTCATGGATTTTGATATGTGTATTTCACATGCAAGTCGTCCCAGGACGCAGGGACCAGGAGGATGTATGGCGGATAATCCGATTCGACAGCTCATGAACCCGTCTTCGATCGCCTTTGTGGGCGCCAGCAACAGGTTCACCAGCATGGGGACCATCCAGTGTATGAACCTCATCGCCGGGGGATATCCGGGGGAGGTGCTGCCCGTTCACCCGAAGGAAAGTACGGTGCTCGGGAAGAAGGCCTACCGGAACATCGCGGACCTCCCCTACGCCCCGGAACTGGCGGTACTCGTCGTGCCAACCCGGCTCGTTCTCGACATGGTGGAGGATTTCGGAAGGCTCGGTACCCGCTCCATGGTCATCGTCACAGGAGGCTTCAGGGAAACCGGCGATCAGGGCCGCGGCATGGAGAAGACCCTCGTCGAACGCGCCCGGCACTACGGCATCCGGTTCCTGGGCCCCAACTGTCTGGGCATCGTGAACACCCACCTGCCGCTCAACATCACCGTAGGCCCCATGCAGGACCACAATGGGAGTCTGGGTCTCGCATCCCAGAGCGGTACCTATGTGGCTCAGGTTGTCTCCTACCTCCACAGGAGCGGGATCGTCCTGAGCAAGGCCGTCAGCGTGGGTAACGAGGCGGACATAAACCTCATCGACTGTATCGAATACCTTGGCGAGGATGAGCACACCAGAGCCATCGGCCTCTACATCGAGGGCATCCGCGACGCGGCCCGGTTCCTCGACGTCGCCTCGAAGGTAAGCCGTATCAAGCCCATCGTGGCCCAGTACGTGGGCGGCACCGAGGCCGGGGCGCGCTCCGGCTCCAGCCATACCGGCGCCATGGCGGGTCCGTCCCGGCTCTACGAGGCACTGTTCGAGCAGGCAGGTATCATAGGCGTGGAGAGCATCGAGGACGTCTACAAGACGGGCTGGGCCCTGGCCACGCAGCCCCCGCTCAGGGGAAAGCGGGTCGCCATCCTCACCAACTCGGGAGGGCCTGGCACCGGCATAGCCCATACCTGCAACCGTGGCGGTCTCGAGGTGCCCGAGTTTTCACGGGAGATGCAGGAAAAGGTGTCTGCTTTTCTGCCGGGCCATGCCAGTGCACGCAACCCCGTGGACCTGACCTTCCATACCGACATGAAGGCGCTCACCGAAGAGATCCCCCGGGTACTCTTCTCGTCGGACGAGGTGGACGGCGTCATCATCCACGGCATCATGGACACGGCCTTCATGGAGCTCCTCCATCCGGTGCTGGAAAAATTCGCGAAGATCACCAAGGAAGACCTCATCAAAATGGCGAGCATCAGCATGGACGCCCTTGTCTCAATGCCCGAGCGATTCGGCAAACCGCTCCTCATCTCCTCGTTCTTCGGCAAGGAAGACCACTGCATCCAGACCTTCCATGAACGGCACATTCCGACCTTCGACGCGCCGGAAAAGGCGGGCAGGGCCATGGGCGCACTTTTCAGGCACCTTCAGTTCAGGAGCAGGCCCATGGAAAAGGCGGAAGATCCCGGCTCCCCCCCGGCGGAGGCGCTGCGGATCGTCGAACATGCTTCGCAGATCGGCTTCGACGAATTCAGCGCGAAAAGACTCCTGAAGGTATACGGTATCCCGACGCCCCGGGAGGCATTGAGCCACACGCTTGAAGAGACCCTGCTGAAAGCCCGGGAGATCGGCTACCCCGTGGTTCTCAAGGCCTGCTCGCCGACCGTTGCGCACAAGACCGAGCTCGGCTTCGTGCACCTGAACCTGAAGGACGAAGCCGGGCTTGAGGCCGCATACCGGTCCATCCGCGGCAAAGACGGGGATTCCCCCCTCCTGGTGGCTCAGATGCTCAAGGGAGACCGCGAGCTCATGGCAGGCATCACTCGCCACCCCGGATTCCCTCCCTGCGTGGTCTTCGGACTGGGTGGAGTGCTCACCGAGGCGCTCGACGACATCACGCTGCGTCTCGCCCCCCTGGCGCCTCACGAAGCCTCGGAGATGGTGGACGGCATTTCCTCCCGGCGCATCCTGGGCCACTACAGGGGAATGCCTCCCGTGGACAGAGCTGCACTGAACACAATTCTCATGGCACTGGGCCGGATCTCCATTCACTTCCCACACATCAGGGAGATCGATCTGAACCCCATGATCGTGGTGAACGGAAAACCTTTCGTAGCGGACGCACTGGTGATAGTATAGGGACACATGAGGGAGGAAAACCATGTCGTTTGAAAAGATCAAAGAGACCATTGCCGTCTACCCCGTCAAGGGCAAGCTCCCCTGTTCAGTAGCCCACTTCATCGCAGCATACCTGAAGGCCGAACCCCTTGATGTGGGCAAGGCCGCCAACGAGGCCGGGGTGAAACTCGACCAATGCCAGCTCGGCCTCTTCGGGTACGGCCGGAAGGGGCAATCCTCTTATAAGATCGTTGGCCGTAAGGTCGAGGTGAAACAGGACGTCATCGACCTCATCAGGTCCGGCGCGAAGGAGGGAAAGATATCCTGCGCCCGACTCTGGGAAATCGCCGATTCCTCGGGCATCATGAGGGCCGAGGCAGGAAACGCGGCCGACTCGCTGGGACTCAAGGTCACCCCGTGCCAACTGGGTGCGTTCTGAAATTAAGAACCCAGGCCCCCGGAAAGTCATGCCATCCGGCATCTGATCCAGATCCGGGGGCTTTGGCCGCTTATTTTCTCCCGCTGTTCACAACCCTCTTTTCCCATTGAAACACCTGCCTTGCTTTTGTATTATGCTCTAAGATTTACAGCATCATGACCGTGCATTCTTCATTCCCGGGAGGTGCTCTATGGCTGTACGTATCACGTGGCTTGGCCATGCAAGTGTTTGCATCAAAGGCTCATCCGCCACCGTGTACATAGATCCCTGGAAGATACGGCAGAAGGATCATGCGGATATCATCCTGCTCACCCACGATCACTACGATCACTACTCCGAATTCGACATCAAGACCCTTACCGATGAGACCAGCAGGATCGTGGCGCCCATGTCCACACCTGTGGTGACGGACCTCATCGCAGCCGGTTCGACACTCAAAATCAAGGACATCGGCATACGGGCAATACCCGCATACAACCTGAGCAAAGCCTTTCACCCCAAGGCGAACGGATGGGTCGGGTACGTGGTGGAGATCGACGGGAAAAAAATCTACCACCCGGGGGACACGGACAGGATTCCCGAGATGAAGGGGCTCTCGGTGGACGTCGCCTTCATCCCCGTGGGTGGCACCTACACCATGGACGCCCGTGAAGCGGCCGGGGTCTTCAAAGACATCAGTGCCGAGCACGCCGTTCCGATCCACTACGGCGATATCGTGGGTTCAAAAAAGGATGCGGAACAGTTTTCCGAACTCTGCGCCTGCAATGTCCATATCCTGAGTCCCGGAGGATCGTTCGAGATCGACTGAAGGCATGAAAGACCACTTCGACCAGGTACGCTCCGTCTTTGAAAACGCACCCTTTGCGGTATGCGCCTTTGATCGGAGCGGAACGGTCATCTACATCAACAAGCTCCTGGAATCCAACATGGAGCCCTCCGCTCTGCCCTTTGTGGGCAAATCGCTCTATGAGCTCATCCACACCTTCCTCGTGGATGACCGCCTCGAAAAGATGCTCAAGCGCCTCATCGAGACGAACAAGCCGTTCTCCCTCATCGTGGAAACCCTGAGCTCGCCCAGGGTGAAGGTATCCGGTCTCATCAATATCACCGGATATCGCCTGAATTCCCTCTATGTGCTCCTGGGTGACTTCGTGAGCGGCGGTCTGGCCAGGGAGGGCAGGTATCGCAAGCTCATCGAGGATGCACCCGATGCCATCTTGATCATGAACCACGGGTTCATCACCTTCGCGAATCCGGCCTTCGTCGATATCATGCAGAACAAACCGGAAGAGATCCTGGGCAAATCCATCTTCGACCTGGTGGATGAGCGGGGCAGGGAGGACATCGCCGCGCTGCGGAGGAAGACGGCCAAGAAGTTCTTCGCCCAGATCGCGGTGAACACCAAGACAGGGCAGAAGGTGCTCGAGGGCAACTTCCACTTCATCGAGGACCGTCCCGGGACCTCCATCGCCATGCTGCGTGACGTCACGGAGAAGGTGCTCCTCCAGAGACGGCTGATGCGTCAGAACCAGGACCTCGCTGCGGTCAACACCATATCGAAGACGCTCTCCTCCTCCATTGAGCTCAAGGAGGTCCTGCAGAACACCCTGGAGCAGGTGCTTCAGATCATGAACATCGAGATGGGCCTCATCTATGTCCTCGATGAGAAGAGGAAGACCCTCCGCTGTGAACTGTTTCACGGCATGCCCGAGGAGGTGATGCAGACCGTCAGGGAGCTCAAGCTCGGCGAGGGCATTGCGGGCAGGGTGGCCATCAGCGGCAAACCCATGATCATCGAGAACGCATCCCTCGACAACCGCATCCAATCCATCGCCTTCAGGCAGCAGGGCATCCGGTCGTTCGCATCCATTCCCATCCAGTCAAGGACACGGCTCCTCGGCGTCATGAACATCGGCTCCTTCGGGCAGCGAACCATTTCGCCCGAGGACGAGCGCCTGCTCATCACCATCGGGGTGCACATGGGTGCGGTCATGGAGAACATCTACCTGTTCCAGGAAATTTCCAGGACCTCCGATGAACTCAAGGACGCCCTGAACCTCATCCGCCAGCGCAACGAGGAGCTCCGGCAGCTCGTTTCCACCGTGTCCCACGATCTGAAGAACCCCATCATAGCCATCAACGGTTTCTGCGATAGGTTTATGAAATCGGCCGCCGCCAAACTTTCATCCAAGGAACTCCAATACATCGAGGCGATCCACGACAGCGGCAGGCATATGGAGGAATTCGTCACCAACCTCCTGACGCTCTCGGCCGTGGAAAACCTGAAACTCAAGAAAGAGGAGTTCCCCACCAGGGAGATCGTCGACGAGATCATCATGGAGCTGGCCACCAGGATCGATGAAAAAAAGGGAAAGGTCGTCACCGCCGAAGACCTGCCCGCCATCAAGGCGGACAGGATCAGGATCACCCAGGTCTTCTCCAACCTCATATCCAACGCGGTCAAATATTCTCACCCGGACAGGGTGCCTGTCATAAGCATCGGGTATGAGACGCTGGGCAACATGCATATCTTTTCCGTCAAGGACAACGGCGTGGGCATCCCCGAAGAACATACGGGCAATATCTTCGATATCTTCTATAGGGTGTCCGACAACCATGTGGAAGGCACGGGCATCGGCCTGTCCATAGTGAAAAAGGCGCTGCAGGTCATGGGCGGAGACATCTGGGTGAAGTCCAAACCCGGCCGGGGATCGACATTCTACTTCTCGCTGCCCATGGAGTGACAAACGGGGAATTCGATACGGTTCTGTCCCTGCCTGGTTACAAATGTGTCTGCTTCATGATCGAGGATCGGAAGACCCTCAGGGTAGGGGGTCGAATCCGCTGAAAAGGCAAGCCGTGTCTCGTTGAAGTCCTTGACCGGTCACTCCAAATCGTTCACCAGGCAGCACATGATCCCGCACACGATGAGGGCGACCACGCCGTACATCAGAAGGCCTCCGAATTTCAGGGTTTTCTCGCTGAACAGGATGTCGGCGAGTGCTCCAAGCATCAAGGAAAGGCTCTTGTGCTCGACAGTATGGACGTTCCATATCATGATGAGGAATACGAAGACGAAGGCCAGGGAAAAGACCCTGATTCGTGAAGACCCGTAAGCCTGGCTTTTCCGTCCTGTCATTGACCGCCACCTCTGGAATAAATATGCAACATCCTCGCCAGCTTCCGGGGATATTCCGCTTGACACCTCTGGGGTCGGATTGTATAGATTTGCCCATTGGCTCGGGCCGCTAGCTCAGGGGGAGAGCGCTACCTTCACACGGTAGAAGTCATAGGTTCAAATCCTATGCGGCCCACCATCTCTTCACTTTTCTATACCCCGACACATTCCCGTATGATCTCCATCCCGGTGGACTCGACCACCCGACTGTGGTATGGCGCGTCTTGATACCCCTTACAAGCGAGACTGATGTGGACCCATACGCCGCGTTATGGACCTTTCCTGCCATCGTGCTGGCGGCCATGCTCATTGCATGGGCCGCCGAATGCGGTCAGTTCTACATCTCCCAGGGGCTTGCCCTGGCCGTGCTCGCCTGGATCCAGACGCTCCCGGAATTTGCAATCGAGGCGGTCATTGCCTTTGAGGCAGCAAAGGATCCGGCCAAGGTCCACCTCATTACCGCCAATTATACAGGATCTCTCCGGTTGTTCGTGGGACTTGGATGGCCCATGGTGTACTTCGTGGCCCTGTTCTTCAGAAGATCGGCCGGAAACAAGAAGACCGGGAGATTCGTCATCGAACTGGACGACGAACATTCGATAGCGGTTCTTTCCCTGCTGCCTGCACTGGCCTACTTTCTGGTCATCTATGTCAAGGGATCGCTGAACATTTTTGACGGGTTTGTTTTGGCTGCCATATACTTCCTGTACCTGTACCTTTTGTCAAAAATGCCGCCCCAGGACCGCGAAGAGATCGAGGACCTCGGGCGTATACCAAAATACGTGATGAGGAGATCCTACCCCTTCAATATCGTCTGGATTGTTGGATTCTTCGTCATCGGCGCCATCGTTATCTACTACTCTGCTCATCCGTTCCTGAATTCGATGCTTGCCCTGGCTACATCCATCGGGATCTCTCATTTTGTCTTCGTCCAGTGGGTGGCACCTTTCCTGAGTGAATTCCCCGAAAAACTGTCCGCCTTTCACTGGGCGCGAACGGTCAAGAAGGCCCCTATGGCCCTGGTCAACTTCGTTTCCTCATCCATAAATCAGTGGACGATCCTCGTTGCCACGATACCCTTCGTATATTCCTTCAGCCTCGGTTCGGTGGCACCCGTCGTATTCGATGACCACCAGAAACTGGAAATACTGCTCACCATCGTTCAATCATACCTTGGGTTTCTATTCCTCGTGCGTATGGATTTCCGGTTCATCGAGGCTGCGGCACTGTTCATGCTGTGGCTCACACAGTTCCTTGTCCCTGATATCCGGGATGAGATCCTATGGGTTTATGGTGCCTGGGCGCTCCTGCAGACATGTATCACGATAAGGGACTTCCATGACGAGAGGAATGCGTTCCATGCATTTCTCAGGTTGTCCGAATCCCACCTGAATAAAAGAAGACCGTAGCCTTCTTTTACTCTGCTGCTTCGATCCGTATCTGCCCAACCTTCAGGGTATGTACCGTAGAGATCAAGATCTCGGTATTGAAATCCTGCTCGAGCCGCATGAGGTGACGCTTCTGCTGATTGAGAACGTAGAGGCCCACGTCCCTCGTCATGCTCACCTTTATCCTTGAGGTATTGTTTCTCGTCAGGTAGAGCTGTATCTCCCGAAGGGCCATGAACGCAGCCGACTCCACGGATCGAATCAGGCCGAACCCCTCGCAGAGAGGGCACTGCACATGGCTCTTCTCAACAAGCGGCGGCGAGAGCCGCTCGCGGGACAGCTCCATGATCCCGAACTTGGAGATCTTCCCGATGACCACGTGGGCCCGGTCGTTCTTCAAACCTTCGCGAAGGGCCTTTTCCACACCGCGGATGTTTTCCTTGGACCGCATGTCGATGAAGTCGATGGCGATGAGGCCACCCAGGTCCCTCAGAACCAGTTGCCGAGCGATCTCAGCGGCTGCCTCCCGGTTGGTTTCAAATGCGGTCGCCTCAATGGACTTGGTATTGGTGGACTGTCCGGAGTTCACGTCGATGACCACCATGGCCTCGGTGGGCTCGATGATGATGGATCCTCCGGACCTGAGCTTCACCTTCTTGTCGTAGATGCCCTCGATCTGCTGTTCCAGCTCGAATTTGGTGAACAGCGGCTTGTTCTGCCTGTAGGTCTTGATGATGTCCTTCTGCTTGGGCATGAAGGTCTTCATGAAGGTTGCGGCCCGCTTCACCGTTTCGTCATCATCGATGAGGATTTCGGTGGTGTCGGTGGTGAGGTAGTCCCGGATGGTGCGTATGATGATGTCGCCTTCCTTGTAGATGATGTTCGGGCAATCGGTCTTCTTGAACTGGTCCTGGATGCTCTTCCACAACCTGAGAAGATAGGTCATGTCCTTGGCGAGCTCGGTCTTGGTCTTGTCCATGCCAGCGGTCCGCACGATAATCCCCATGCCCTCGGGCGGTTTGATCTGGTCGATGATTTCACGGAGACGCTTACGCTGCTTCTCGTCTTCGATCTTACGCGATACCCCTGCCATGTCCTGTTGCGGCAGCAGTACGAGGAACCGTCCGGGCAGGGATATCTCGGTGGTGAGCAGCGCCCCCTTAGCCCCTTTTTCCTCGCGGACCACCTGCACGAGGATCTCCATGCCCTTGCGCAGGGACTGCATGACAGGGCTCCCGTTCTTTACATCCGGGACAACGGCGGGGTTGATGTCGCCTGCGGGCAACAGCCCGTGTTTTTCACGACCATAGTCGACGAATGCGGCATTCAGACTGTGTTCCACCTTGGATATACGCGCCTTGTAGACGTTTCCCCTGAGCTGTTCCTTCAGGGCGCTCTCCATATGATATTCGGTAAGCACCCCTTCGTCGACAACGGCAACCCTGATCTCTTCAGGATGGACGGCATTGATGAGCATCTTCTTCATGAGAGGAACCTCTAGGCGGCCTCGATGAGCTCTGTGGGGCCGAGCCCGTACCGGACGATCTCGGGCGAATCGGTTTCCAGCGAGATGACGGTGGACGGTATGTCAGGCAGTATGCCGCTGTCCACGATGGCATCCACCCGGTTCCCGAGATGGGCCTCTATCTCGATGGGGTCTATGTGTATCCGCTCATCGGTCATCGGGACGCTCGTGGTGATGATGGGTTCACCGACCTGCTCCACCAGGGCATGGCAGAACCAGTGGTCGGGAATCCTCACCCCGATGGATTTCCGCTTCGACTGGAGCAGGCGCGGAACGAGCCGGGTGGCGGGCAGGATCAACGTGTACGGGCCGGGGAAGAGCACACGCATGAGCCGGTATGCCTCGTTCCCCACCTTGGCGTACTCGCTGATGTCTTTGATCTCGGCGAAGATGATGCTCTTGGGCTTCATGGACGCCTTGATCTGGCTGATCCTCTCCAGTCCGTGCTTGTTGCTGACCATGCATCCCAGGGCATAGACCGTGTCCGTGGGGTATACGATGATGCCGCCGTCCTTCAGGATGTCCGCGACATGCTGGGTGGTGCGTGGTTTCGGCCTCATCGGATCAATCTGGATCCGCATGGGTATTCTCCTTCAAACACAGGCTCTTGGTGTCGATGTTGCCCAGGGAGGCAAAGATCGAGTGTTTCATGCATGGTATATCACGTTCGAGGCGTTTGATATAGTCCCGGATGAGCTCACGCTTGCTGTCCTTCCGGATGGGGCATGCTATGACCACGGGTTCGACCTCGAGGTACGGAAAGTAGGCCTCGATGAGGTCCCTGGTGCAGTAGGCCAGGGGCCTGATGATGCGGTTCTTCCCGTCGTCGGTCACCCTGGCCGGCGCCATTGCCCCGAGCTGTCCGGTGTAGAAGCTCCGCAGGAAGAAGGTCTCGATGATGTCGTCCATGTGGTGGCCCAGCGCCACGGAAGCTGCCCCCATCTCCTCGGCCAGGCCGTAGAGTTTTCCCCTCCGCAGGCGCGAACACAGGGCGCAGGGGCTCTTGTCCGGATCGGCCGCAATGTCCATGATCTGTGCGATCTCGCCGTCATGGACAAGGGTCTCGTATCCGAGCGATTCCCTCACCCATGCGGAGATCCGCTCGAAGTCCTTCTCGAACCCGGTCTTGATATGCACGGGGATGAGTTCGTAGTGTACCGGTGCGGCCTTCCTCAGCGCCGCGAGAATCTTCATCATGACGATGGAATCCTTGCCGCCGGAGACGGCCACGAGGACCCTGTCTCCTTCCCCGATCATCCGGTAGTCGTGGATGGCCTGCCCGGCCTTCCGCCGGATCAGCTTCTCGAGGTATCTCCTTGATGTGTACCGCACAGGTTGCATCCTTTACCGTTGCTCATAATTCAACGTTCTCCAACGGGTATAAGACGGTTGATTCTTCTCTCCTACCTCGTCAGGACGATGGGCTTGTCTTGGGAAAGTCCATGGCACTGAAAATTCCGTTTTTCCCTTAGCACAAGGCCGATGAAGAGGGTAGAAACATTTACCCTTGGGTGAAACCCTTACACCCATTTCCGCCCCGTTCGCTCCAGCCACATCGAGACCGTTTCGTATGCGGTGTCTGCCGATGGGAAGAACGTCTGATCGGGCCGCCCCTTCATCCAGGTAATCTGACGTTTGGCGAATCGCCTGGTGTCCCTCTGTATCAGGCGTATGCACTCATCAAGGTCGATTGCGGATCTGAAGTGACTGATGACGTGCTTGTAGGCAAGGGTCTGCATGGAACGCAGTTCCGGACCGTAACCCAGGGAAAGTATCCTTGCGGTCTCTTCCAGAAGCCCGTCGTCTACCATTCTCGCGGTCCGCCGGTCGATATCAGGAAAGAGCCGCTCCCTGTCCGGCATGATGCACGCGGTCAGGGCTTCGTAACGTCGCTGCCGGAATCCATGCCCGGCAAGGATTGCACTCGCTTTTTGTCCGCTCAGTAGGATGATCTCCAGGGAACGTACGGTGCGTATCGCATCATTTTTCCGTATACCTTCCGCAGCCTCCGGGTCCAGCCTGAGGAGCATGCGCTCGAGATGATCCATCCCCCTTCTGGCAATCAGGTTCCGCAGAACCTTCCTGATCTCCTCGGATCGTCCCGGCGCAGGGGCAAGGCCATGGACGAGGGCCTTGATGTAGAGCCCGGTCCCGCCGACCACCACAGGTATCCCGCCCCTGGCCCTGACCTCCGCTATCTTCTCCCGGGCCATGGAGACGAACATGGCTGCCTGGAACTCTTGGTCAGGGTTCACCACGTCGATGATGTGGTGAACCGCTATGGAGAGGTCCCGGGCCGTGGGTTTTGCCGTTGCTATGTCCATGTGCCGATAGACCTGCATGGAATCGGCGGATATCACCTCGATGGGGTGGTCCAGGGCAAGGCGCAGGACCAGACCGGTCTTGCCCGAACAGGTGGGGCCGGTTATGACGATCAGGTCCTCCTGCCCAGCCACCGCTCGATCTCCTGGATCGTGATCTTCCGGAACAGGGGTCTGCCGTGGGGACAGGTCCGGGGAGATCCTTCCTCCACGAGCGACTCCAGCAGATGCTCCGCCTCTCGTAGGGTAAGGGCCTTGCCTGCACGTATGCTCGCGTGGCATGCCACAGTGGCGAGCATCTCCCCGGCGCGGTCTCCTCCGACCTTGTCTCCTCGATGTCCGCCCTCCATGAGTGCATGGATGAGACCGTAGACCGCTTCCCGGATATCCTTGTCCGCCAGGGGCTGGGGCACCGAACGGACCGCTATCGCCGAATCGCCGAAGGGCTCGCAGCGGATCCCGATTTCTCCGATGGCATCTGAAGCCTCGGTAAAGGCATTGAACTCCTGGGCACTCACCTCCAGGACCATGGGGGTCAGGAGCTGTTGACCGGCATGGCTGCCCGAGGCATGGACACGCATGAGCCGTTCGTAGGTTATCCGTTCATGAGCGGCATGCTGATCGAGGATATACAGGGCCGACTCGTCCTGGAGAAGCACATAGGTCGCATGGAGGATACCCACAACGGAAAGTCCGGCAAAGGAGAAACCGTCCTGTCCCTCCGGAAGTGCTTCATTGAAGAGATTTCCCGTCTGCATACGGGCCGCAGCCCGGGGCCCGTAGACCACCGACAGGACCTCTCCCGCATCCAGAGACCTCGATGACAGGGTGCCGCCCCCATACCCGGCATGGACTTCGGTCCCGCTGTCGGCGGCATGCAATGGGACGGACAAACCGGCCGGAATCCCTTCGGGTCCGGTCGTTCCAAGCGCCAAGGCCCCCCTGACGGCCGATGCCACCAGTCCGAACACCGCGCCGGCATGTCTGAACCTCACCTCGGCCTTGGACGGATGGACATTCACGTCCACCTCTGCAGGGTCGATATCCACGAAGAGCGCTGCCAGGGGATACCTGCCTTTCATGAGCATGCCATGGTAACCCTCGATCACCGCGGCACCAAGCATGGCATCCTTGACGGAGCGCCTGTTCACGAAGACATGGATGCCCGTCCTGTTCTGCCTGGCCTCTCCGGGGGGTGCAGCAAGTCCATGAACGATTATCCCCGGCATCTCCCTTCGGAAGGGGATCATACGGCCCGATAGCTTCCTGCCGAGCACGGCCGTAGTCCGATCCTCCTGGTTCAGGTGAGCGGGCAGGTTCAGAACCACCCTCCCGTCTATGTCCAGGGAGAATCTGAGGGAAGGGTAGGCAAGGCCGTAGCGGGAAATCACGTCAATGACATTGCGCTGTTCCGTGGCCGCGGTCTTGAGGAATTTCCTCCGGGCCGGGGTGTTGTAAAAGAGGTCCGACACCTCGATGGTAGTGCCGGGCGGCATGCCCTTCATCGAGCGTTTCACCACCGCTCCGCCCTCAACGTCGATGGTGTTCCCATGTTCGGAGGTCGCCTGCCTGGTTGCGATCATAGACCTGCTCACGGACAGTATACTGGGCAGCGCCTCTCCCCTGAAGCCCAGGGTCCTGATGGCGAAGAGATCGTCCACCCCGGCGATCTTGCTCGTGGCATGCCTGAGGATGGCGGTTTCGAGTTCCGCTCCGTCCATGCCCGAACCATCGTCGCTGACACGGATGAGCTCGCACCCGTTGCCTTTCACCTCGATGGATACGGACTTTGCCCCTGCATCGATGGCATTCTCCACGAGCTCCTTCACCACGGAGGCGGGTCGCTCGATGACCTCGCCTGCAGCGATCTGGTTGATGAGTTCAGGGGAGAGGATCTTTATCCGGCTCATACGTGATGGGGAATGTACATGATTGAAGTAATCGGCACAAGCATCAGGGGTGATCAGAGCAAAACCATAGCTGCATACACGTCAGTTCGGAAGAGTACTTTCCGGAACAACCTATCGGATTATCACCCCTGGCGATGTTCGACCTTGCATCCTCATGCCCAGGCTATGGTATCCGAACCGGCTCATTGGTGCTCGCGAAAGATCCGTTGCCGAGCTGTCCGCTTGTGTTCAGGCCCCATGCCCAGATCGTACCGTCGTATCTCAGGCCCATGGAATGGTCATATCCCGCCGCCACCCCTGCCCAGTTCCTGTCCAGGCCAACCTGCACAGGTGCAGCCCTGGTTAGATTGTCGCCGGTTCCGAGCTGTCCTGACAGGTTGCTACCCCAGGTAAGGAGAGAACCATCGAGCTTGAGAGCCAGATAATGGGCACTGCCCGCTGCCACGGGTGATGTCCAATCTCTGTCAGATCCGATCCGACGGGGAGTCCCTCCCCAGGCCCACAACGTTCCGTCGGTCTTCAGGGCAACTGTACTGCTGTATCCACCGGCCATGGCCATCCAGTCGATATCGAGAGTTATCTGCATCGGGAGACTGAAATCCGTAACGCCCCCTGTTCCGAGCTGACCGCTTGTGTTCTTGCCCCATGCCCACATCGTCCTGTCTGATCTCATCGCCAGGGTGTGGAATCCGCCCGCGGCGACATCAACCCATACCACACCGGATCCGATCTCCTGAGGTGTAGTCTGGTCGACCGTATCTCCCGTACCCACTTGTCCATAGGAATTGCCCCCCCACACCCAGAGCGTGCCGTCTCGTTTCAATGCGGCCGAATGCAATGCCCCGGCGGCCACCACAGCCCAGTCTTTATCCGATCCAATCCTTACCGGCGTCAGGGAGGGGACTGCATTGCCCCGGCCTAGCTGGCCACGATGGTTGGCTCCCCAGGCCCACATCGTCCCGTCGGACCTCAAGGCTATGGTATGATACGTCCCCAATGCCACGGCCGACCAGGTATTCGCATTCCCAATGCGTTGGGGGGTGCTGTAGTCACTGGTCGTCCCTGTCCCCACCTGTCCATAGTCATTTGCCCCCCATGCCCAGAGCGTTCCATCTGATCTGAGGGCTGCGGAGTGATCGCCACCTGCTGCCACACCCACCCAGTACACCCCTGTCGGCGCATTGACAGCCAGGGTTACTGTATCGGAGCTCGTCCTTCCATTCGCATCCGTTACGGTATAGGTTATGGTGTATGTCCCTGTTGTGGGAAAGGTGACACTCCCGGGATCTTTCTTGGTGGAGTCGGGAGCCGCTCCATCGAAATTCCAGCGATACCCATAAGGACCCTCTCCCCCGTTCACTGCTCCCTGAAACGTTACAGCAGCGTTCTGGGTGATGACCCCATTGACCGCTGGTGATACTATGTCTGCAAGGGGAAGCGGGTCAAACACGTGGGGACTGACGATTATGGTGACGCCGTCGCTGAGACCGACCCCGTTTGCATCAATCACTTGGAAAACCACTTCATAGACCCCATCCTCACCGAATATCACGGTACCTGGATCTTTCAGCGAGGATTCAGGTCCTGCATCTCCAAAATTCCAGAGAAACTCATAGGGTTCGGCACCGCCAGAAACATAACCATGAAACTCCACCGAACTACCGGTTTCAATAGTGATCTCCCGGGAAGGAGAGGCTATACCCACTTCGAGGATTGCCTCTTCCTCCGCTGTCCCGCCACCTGAGCTGTCACCGCCACATCCTGAGGAGAAAAGGAGCACTGCCGCTACGACGAGCCAGATCGTCTTCTCTTTCTTGATTCTGTTCATGCCGGTCAACCTCACTCGTTGAAGATTGCATGAATAACATCTTTCAATCACGGTCGTGCTTCTGGTCGTGAAATAATCATACTATAATTAGCAACTCAGATGCCATATAATAGATAAATAATTCTTCAAGGGTTGCATGGTTAATCCCCCTGATCACCATCATATCCAGAGAACTTTGTTTCTCCTTGTATGGAAATACACTTCCCTATGGTATTTCCAAAAAGTGAGGGATGGACAAGGAGTTCACCTTTTTTAAGTATAATGTCTTCCAACGGGCAATGTAAGTCTTATCCATGAGATTACGGACGACATTGCGATAGGAGGTTGATATGGTTATTCACTGGCTAGCTGGTCTGCATCCCGTCCTGCAGGCCCTTGCAGCGACTTGTTTCACATGGTCCATAACGGCTCTGGGTGCGGGTGTGGTCTTCTTCTTCAGGGACGTGAACAAGAGGCTGCTCGACGGCATGATGGGTTTTGCCGCAGGCGTGATGATCGCCGCGAGTTTCTGGTCGCTTCTCATGCCTGCCATAGAGATGGCCGGTGAATCCGGTCTGCCCGCATGGTTTCCCGCCTCTGTAGGGTTTCTTGTCGGGGGGCTCTTTCTGTCGGCCATTGACCGGGTTCTGCCCCATCTGCATATGGGATTCCCCATGGAAGAGGCCGAAGGCATCAGGACGGGCTGGCAACGCAGCACCCTGCTGGTGCTGGCCATCACCTTGCACAATATACCGGAGGGGCTGGCGGTCGGGGTCGCCTTCGGGGCGGTCGGCGCCGACCTGCCGTCGGCCTCACTGGCAGGCGCAACCGCGCTGGCCATCGGTATAGGTATTCAGAATTTCCCCGAGGGAACCGCAGTGGCTGCACCGCTCCGCAGGGAGGGGATGAGCCGGCTCCGGAGTTTCTGGTACGGTCAGCTCTCCGGCCTCGTGGAACCCATGGCAGGCGTAATCGGTGCTGCTGCGGTTATCATCATGCGGTCGATCCTCCCCTATGCCCTGGCCTTTGCCGCAGGGGCCATGATGTATGTAGTGGTCGAGGAGCTGATACCTGAGTCACAGCTGGACAAGAACACCCATATCGCCACCATGGGCGTCATGCTCGGATTTGCCGTCATGATGATACTGGATGTGGCCTTCGGGTAGAATATGCCGGGGGTATACCCCCACAGGGAGGGTCTCAGTCCTTTACCAATTTTCTGGCAATGCCGAAGATCCCGATAAGAATTATCCCGACAAAAAGGATAAGTGATAATTCCTGGATAAACTGATCATACGCCATTGATGATACAACCGGCACCGTCTTGTTTACATCCTTCTCCACAGGCATCATCCCAACAGGATTCGCCTGAACCGGCTCATGGGTTTGAACGGAAGCTATATTCTTTTTTTGATTTTCATGAACATTATCAGAATGATATGCTATTTTTTCGCCGGCGGGTTGCTCTTCCTGGATACCGGCAACAGGCTCGATATCCATCTCCTGGGTCTCGACGACAGCCTGTTTCACTATGACAGGAGTCTCTTTGATCTCAATCCTGCCGACAGCAGTCAGGGGCTCGATCAGTCCTGCGCTCACCCGCATACCTGTTGACCTACCTGCAGCGAGGATCTTCTCTGATACATAAGCCATCATGATCGGGAGTTCTTCTCCAGACTCAGTCTCCCCGCTCTTCGCCGCATAGGCTTCGCCCCCTCCATCACCTATGCCTCCCGGCGGAGTGCCTGCAGGAGGCTCATGCATCGATATAGAGGCGAGCAGAGTGCCTCGGTCTTCCTTGCGGGATTCAGTGACCTCGCCTATCAAGACCGGGGGCGGGATCTTTTCATTCATCAAACCTCTTTCCGGCTCACTTCTCCCGTCCGTTGCCTCATCCGGGGCCAAGGCTTCCATGGTCTCCTGTTGTTCCTGGGTTTCGGATCCTTCTCTTATCCCGGCTGGATCGCTTGACACTGCTGCAATCACCTCATCACCTTGAGCCCCTCCGGCAGCGTCCTCCCCTGACACTGATGCCAGCATGACAGGTATTTCCTCGGCCTCTGATTTCTTCTCAGAGGAATCGCTGGCTGAAGCAATCTCCTTCGACTCCGCCAGCATCCGATCCTTGTCTGTATCCTGTTCTGAACGGTACTCGGCATACATGATCATGAGAAAGTCAAGAAGACTGACCGAGGCCGCCATACGATCCTTGTAACTCAGGATCACTGGAACTTCCTCAACGAATACCGTATCCTGATGGGGCATGGTTGAGGCCAGAGGAACGGATGCCACCCCGTAATCTGCAAAGGAATCCTCAGGGGGCGCTGACAGGTCGGCAGTCTCCGGTGCAAGTGCATCCTTATTATAATCTCTGTAATGAAGAATGGTTCCCGCATCACCCACCACGAAGACGTCAGCCGCAGAACTTCCCCATGCCTGCCGCAGTGAATGGTTCGTCCCTATATCCACCTGGTTCCATGCGATTCCGTCATAGTGGAGCACGGTCCCATTCTCTCCCACGGAGAATACATCCCTGTCCGAGGCGCCCCAGATCCCGTTGAGGAGAAACAGGGTATTGCTCTCCATCATACGCCACGAGCTGCCGTCATAGTGCAGGATGGTGCCCATATCCCCCACAGCGAACACATCCGAGGAGGAACTGCCCCATACGCCCAGGAGCGTGCTTGCCGTAACCTTTGGTATGACAGCCCATGCGGTGCCGTCGAAATGAATCATGGTCCCGTATTTTCCCACTGCATAGATATCGTCCGGGGCTGTTCCCCATATGCCGTAGAGAGTCTGCGAGGCCCCGCTGGTCATGGGTCTCCAGGTGTTCCCGTTAAAATGCAGAACCGTGCCGAATTGTCCAACGGCATACACATCCTTGGTCGATGTTCCCCAGACCGCCAGGAGGTCATCGGTCGTCCCACTGGCCATGGTCTCCCATGCGCTGCCGTTGAAGTGCAGAATCATGCCTTCATGACCGACGGCGAAGATCGTGTTTTCCGGGGCGCTCCAGACACCAGTCAGTGTAGTACTGACTCCCATGTTCAGGAGGTTCCACTCCCTGCCATCATAACGGCAGACCATACCCTCCAGACCTACTGCAAACACATTGTTCCTCGAGTTGCCCAGCACTGCCAGGAGGTTCTTGATCTTCCCCCTGTTCATGGAGGACCACTGCATACCGTCGTGGTGAAGGATCGTCCCACCGGCCCCTACCGCGAAGACCTCGTTGTCCGGAGCGCACCACACCCCATGGAGGCCGGCCGGTTCTCCGCAGTCGACCTTTTTCCAGGCCTTGCCGTCATACTGGAGGACGGTCCCGGAATCACCCACGGCATAGACCGCGGATCCCCGGGTACCCATGATGTGTCTGAGGTCGGATTTGACATCGGATGCAACGGAAATCCACGCTTCACCGTCGTAGTGGAGAATCGTGCCCTGGAACCCGACGGCATATACCTCCGTTCCCGATTCGCCCCAGACCGACAGAATATCCCTGTGCGTCTCAATGGGCATGACGCTCCATGAGATACCGTTAAAATGCAGTATGGTCCCATCGTACCCGACTGCATAGACATCATCCTTCGAACTGCCCCATACACCCTTGAGGGTCTTGGTGGTCCCGCTGTCCATGACAGTCCACGCAGATCCATCATAGTGCAGGATAGTGCCGTTGCTCCCCACCACGAAGACATCCCTGGCGGAAGAACCCCAGACGGCCCAGAGATAATGCTCCGTACCGCTGGGCATGGGCTCCCATGTATTGCCGTCATAGTGGACGATGGTCCCCTGGTGCCCCACGGCGAAAACGCTCTTTTCTGAGGCACCCCAGATATCCCAGAGGTAGTCTGCCGTACCGCTGGACATACTGTTCCAGGACTGTCCGTTATAATGCAGGATGGTGCCGTTATGTCCTACGGCAAAGACGTCGTTCCTCGAGAGGCCCCATACGGCGTTGAGTGTATTGCCCTGGGGCAGAGGGTTCTGCCATTCCCATTCCCGTGCGGACACTTTCCCGAACAGGAAAAGGGACATGCAGATCACCAACCAGATGATGAGGGGAAACCTCGCGGTCTTCCTTGACCTGCCACATCCCATGTAGAGCCTCATGTCACCATGCCGGCGCGATGACGCCGGAAATAAATTTTCAGAGAGCAGACCTCTCCCTGTAACATCTCCTCGAAGCAAACAGGGTGCCATCGGCTATGTGCTGATAATTCAGACGGTTGAATGAATCATGCCGAAAAAAACCATGATGTCTGTGTACTTCCTTGGCCCTTCAGAGGAAGATAATTTCCCTTACCGTGCAACATCGACACACCTTCCCGCCTCCGGAACCATACCAATGCAATCGGTCCATTGCATGACCAGGCATGAGACGGTATATATTCTCACATGGGCCATCATATGCTCACATCAGCCTACAAGGACCTTTCGGACCGGCTGAACAGGTTCCCTCAGGGGGCTCCTCCATCGGAGCTCCTGTACAGGATACTGGCCATGCTCTTCAGTGAGGAGGAGGCCGGATTGGTGGCGCTCCTCCCCATCAAACCTTTCACGGCAGATACAGCAGCCAGATGCTGGAATATGGGTGAAGGAGCAGCCCGCAGGATCCTTGAGGGACTGGCGGACAGGGCTATCCTGGTAGACATCGAAAGAAACGGTGAAACCCACTATGTCCTCCCGCCCCCCATGGCGGGATTCTTTGAGTTCTCCATGATGAGAACGGGTGGAAGCCTGGACCGGAAACTTCTGAGCGAGCTGTTCTACCAGTACATCAATGTGGAAGATGACTTCATCAGGGAACTCTTCACCAGGGGGGAAACACAGCTCGGCCGGACCTTTGTCAACGAATCAGCCATGCCGGATGAACTTGCCCTCCATGTCCTCGACTACGAGCGCGCCTCCGAGGTAATACGAGGGGCAAGCCACAGAGCCATCAGCATGTGCTACTGCCGCCACAAGATGCTCCACCTGCACAGGGCCTGTGATGCGCCCATGGATATCTGCATGACCTTCAACACCACCGCTTCATCCCTTTTACGGCACGGCATCGCCAGGAATGTTGATGTTACTGAATGCCTCGACCTCCTGGATGCTGCCCGCGACCATAATCTGGTCCAGTTCGGCGAAAATGTCCGGGAAGGAGTGAACTTCATCTGCAACTGCTGCAAGTGCTGCTGCGAGGCCATGATCGCCGCAAGGAAATTCGCTGTGCTGCACCCGGTCCATACCACCAACTTCCTGCCGGAAATCGATCGGATGCAGTGTACAGGATGCGGAAGGTGCATGGATGTCTGTCCTGTGGATGCACTTACGTTGACATCTCCGGAAGGCCAACGAAAGGGTGCCATAGCTACACTGGATGAAGACATCTGCCTCGGCTGCGGTCTGTGCGTACAGGACTGTCCATCAGGGGCGATCCGTCTCAGCCCTCGGAAAAAACGGGTGATCACCCCCTTGAACGGGGCTCATCGAGCCGTGATCATGGCCATCGAACGAGGCAAGCTGCAGGACCTCATCTTCGACAATCGGACACTGTGGAGCCACCGTGCTCTTGCGGCCGTCCTCGGGGCCGTACTCAGACTCGCTCCGGTAAAACGCGCCCTTGCCCTGGAACAGGTGAAATCCCGTTACCTCGAAGGCCTGATACGATCTTTTCATGTGTAAGAAAATCTTTTCATAGATTAACAGCAATTATTTTCCCTTCTTCATTCTTGTCTGTTGTATGCGTTTAAAATAACTTGAAGTCCATCTGGTGCATTATGGCAGGATTATTGCTTCAAACATTATTTGGCGATCACTGATCCTGAATTCATTATGTAATCTTACAATGCAATGGAACCAAGACGAGGGGGCACCATCTTCCCCGGGTTTTCTCAATGGCATGCACCGTATTCTGTAAGGAATGCTTTTCGATGCGAGTGATCCGTACAACCAATCTGAGAGGAGAGCCGTTTATGAAGAGAGGAAAGTGGATTGCGTTGGCAGGCGCCTTGCTCATTGTTTTCATGACCAGCGCCTGCTGGTTCGGAAATGTCACCGTCACCATCCTTCAGACCTCGGATGTCCACCACCACGCCAGCGGGTACGGCCCGTTTTCGGATTATACCCCCCTGCTTGCCGATGATGACATGGTGAGTGGAGGTTATGCGCGGCTGGCAAAACTGACCAACGACATACGCCAGGAACAGGCGAAAAAAGGCATACCGACCCTGCTCTTCGATTCAGGGGATTTTCTCATGGGAACAGTTTATGACTTCACCAATACATCAGACCCCATTGCCCTGAAATTCATCCAGATGATGAAGTACGATGCCATCACCCTGGGAAACCACGAGTTTGACTGGTCGCCGTCCGGTCTGGCCCTGATCCTGTCCAGTGCCGCAGCTAATGGATTCACCGTGCCGGTGGTGGCCACCAACACGGTCATTCCCGAAGGGAACGACCTGCAGGGCCTCGTGAATGCGGGGGTCATCGTGGGAACAAAGGTCATCGAGCATCCCTGCGGGGTGAAGATCGGCATCATTGGCCTCATGGGACCGGATGCCGATTCCAAGGCGCCAGCGGCAAGTCCGGTCACCTTCAGAACGGTTGATAATACCTGGGATTATGCCTTCATCCAGCAGCAGGTGGACAACCTGAGAAAAAAGCAGAAGGTGCAGGTGGTCATCGCCCTTTCCCACGGCGGGGTGGAGAATAACGGCACCGGTGACGACGCCGATCTGGCCAATAACGTCAAGGGCATCGACATCATCGCTTCGGGACACTATCACACCGCCACCGGCGATGCACTGGTCGCGGGAGATTCCAACACTATCATCTTCTCTCCCGGCGAGTACGGTGAATACCTCAGCAGGCTCGACGTTACCTACAATATCTTCACCAGGAAGATGGTGGACTATACGTTCACGCTGATTCCTGTAAACGACAAGGTGGGGGGCAATCCTCAGATCCAGGCCATGGTGGAAATGTATAATGTAGAGATCAGTGAGAAATTGAACAATGCCGAATTACCGGCCCTGGATGACCAGATATCGAGTACTGACTTTGCCCTGGAGATGGCCTCCTGCCAGGTTACAGGCATCGGCAGCCTTGCCGCAGACTCACTCCGAGCTACAGCAAATGGGATATCGTTATTGAGCGGAGGAGATCCATTTGACATTTCCATTGTTGCCAGCGGGGTCATCAGAGACGAAATCTATCCGGGAAAAACGACCGACACGTTAGAACCGATAACATTCTCAGATGCCTACAACATGCTTCCCCTGGGCATCTCTCCCTATGACCAGTCGATTCCAGGGTATCCCCTCATGTCTGTCTATGCCTCGGGGAGGGATATTTATGTCATCGGTGAGGTTGCCCTTTCGCTCGCCCCCACGATGGGATCGGATTACTACCTGAATTTCTCTGGGCTTAAGATATACTATGAATCTGATGATGCCGCCTCATTCTCGGGTGTCAAAGGGATCTATGCCTATGCCCCGGACGATACCTTCTGCGTGGGGCCTTTGGAAGGATTCCCAGCGCCGACCCTGATTAACCCTTATGATCCTTCAAAGCTGTATCGCATCGTGGTCGATCTCTATGCTCTCCAGATGCTCTATGTTGTGAACGATTATCTGGATTTGTACGACATCGATCCAATCGATCCGATCGATCCTACACGTCTCGACTTTGACGGTGATCCAAGCACAGGGATTCAGGAGGTCAAGGAGTGGATGGCCCTGCTGAACTTCCTCCCCGGCCTGGGCGGGAGCATCCCTTCTGAGATTTATGGCACGGACGGATTGGCTTACGGCCGTGTAGTGGAACTGGAATAGCACCACATGCCATGAGTCCTGGTCCCAGGCAGAGATATCCTATGCCTGGGACCAGGACGTCTGATCCCTATTTCACGCTGCCTCGCTCACTTCCTGCACTGAAACTCCCATTTTCACCCCAGACCGACCCCGATGAGGTGTCCCAGCCCGAAGGTGATCGCCGCGGCTGCGAGACCGAAGGCAACCTGCCTCATCCCGGAGAGGAGAACGCTGCGCCCTGTCATAATAGTGATGGCTGCACCTATGATGAACAGCCCGAAGGTGCTCAGCAGGGTGCTGGCAACGATGCCCGCGGTCCCGGCGAAGAAGAAGTAGGGCACTACGGGGATGAAGGCTCCCATGGCGAAGAGAAAGAATGAAGTGAAGGCTGCGACCCAGGCCGATCCGCCGAGCTCCCGGGGGTCTATGCCGAGTTCCTCACGTGCTAGGGTCTCCAGGGCGGTCTGCCTGTCGGAGAGCAGATGGCCGGCCATGCTCCGGGCATCCTCTGCCGCGATGCCCTTGGCCTGGTAGATGAGGGCGAGTTCTTCCAGCTCCTCTTCGGGATTCTCCTCAAGCTCCCGGCTCTCTATGCCCAGCTGGTGCTCGTAGAGCTCCCGGGAGCTCTGGACCGAGAGCCACTCGCCCAGGGCCATGGACAGGGCTCCTGCCAGGAGGCCGGCAAACCCGGTGAGCAGGATCTCCCGGGACCCCACCCCGGCCCCGGCCACGCCCATGACCAGGCAGAACACCGAGACGAGCCCGTCGTTGGCACCCAGCACGCCAGCCCGCAGAGCATTCCCTCCCGCACCCCGGTGGCGCCCCTCGAACCGTGCCACCGCACTGCCTTCCAGCCCTCCCGAGGTCCGGGCGAGATGTCCGAAAATGCGCGCATGGGTATGCTCTTGCGCGGACATACCTGCCGCTTCCGGATCGGGCTGGACGTCATAGTGCGACCCGGCGCCCCGCTCTATGCCTGCAATGGTAGGAAGCACGAAGGAGATGCCGAAACGGGCCGCCAGCATGCACAGGATGCGGGTACGCCAGCCGGGACGGAAGGCCGGCACCTCCGCACCCGCCCGGCGGAGCTTCGCCTCCCAGGTTGCCGCATGCCCGGCCTCCGTCTCTGCGAGCCTTCGGTAGACCTCTGCAAGGGCGGGGGTCTCCTCGAGGGAGGCGAGGCACTCGTAGAGGGTCCTTGCCTCGAGCTCTGAGAGAAGGTTCTCCCGGTACCGACTGATATCCTGTGCCGTGGCCATGCGTTCGTCCCCTCCTTTGTCAAGCGTATCCCGGAGCCGTCATGGCGTCAAGTCGACGGGACTTCATCGCCAAGAAACATGAGTCATAACTCATTTTTCCGATTGCCCGGGATATCCGTGACCGGTATCATATGGTGTCATACATGCAGTCAATACTTCAAGGAGGGGATATGTCTCAATCGCAGAACAAGGTGATGACTGCCCAAGAAGCCATCCGCCGGTTCGTGCACGACAACGACCACCTGGTCATCGGCAACTACACGGTGGGGACCTGCGCGGAGCTCGTGTTCGAGGTCATCAGGCAGCAGAAGAAGGGCTTGACCCTGTATTCCCAGTCAGGGGTCTTCGACGTGGAGGTGCTCGTGGCTGGCGGGTGCGTGGACAGGCTCGTGACCACCTACGTGTACCGCGCCGGCGGCAAGGAGGGCGGCTCGGCGGTGGAGAGGGCGATGAGGGCGGGAACCCTGCAGATGGAGGACTACACCAACTTCCAGTACAACGCCCGGATGGTGGCCGGCATGCACGGGTTCTCCTTCATGCAGGTCCTGGAGGGCGCCATGGTGACCGATCTCTTCAAGAAACGCTCCTTCATGGGGGAGGACAAGTACAAGGTCATATCCTGCCCCTACACGGGAAAACAGATCCTCACCGTTCCAGCGGCGAACCCGGACGTGTGCATCGTGCACGTGCAGCGGGCCGACCGATTCGGCAACGCCCAGTACTGGGGCGCCCTGGGAAGCGTTGCCTCGGCATCTCTCGCCAGCAAGAGGATCATCGTGTCCTGCGAGGAGATCGTGGAGCACGACATCATCCAGTCGAGCCCTCACCTCACCGTGATCCCCGGCTACCGGGTGGATGCGGTGGTGGAGATACCCTTCGGCGCACACCCCACCGAGGTGCTGGGTTATTACAATCTCGACCGTGTCATGTATGCCCTGTTCTTCATGGCCGACATGACGGGCGACGGCCTGAATGCGTGGATGGACGAGTGGATCTACGGGTGCAGGGACCGCCATGCCTACCTGGACCACTACATGGCCAAGCACGGCGCCGAGCTGCTGGATGCCATACGCGTGAAATCGTACTACTCGGCCCCGGCGAACTACGGGGCGGCCTTCACCTCGTGCTGGGACAACGAGGGCAAGGAGCGCACCATGGGCGTCACGCTCGCGGAGATGGAGAAGATCATGGAGGAAAGGGGGCTGCTCAATGGCTAAACGGTATACGCTGGACGAACTGCTCATCATCACGGCCGCCCGCGAGATCAAGGACGGCGAGAACATCATCCTCGGGGTGGGGCTTCCCACCACCGCCGGGGCCATGGCCAAGGCCCTCCACGCCCCCAACGCCACCCTCATGATGGAATCCGGGATCCTGGACATCCAGCCCCTGGTCCCGCCGAACCACATCGCGGACGCCCACTCGTGCCGGGGCTTTTCCTATGCCACGGACCTGTTCTCCATGTTTACCATGACCTACCGGGGATACGTGGACGTCTGCTTCCTCGGTGTGGCGCAGATCGACCGGTTCGGCAACATCAACACCACGGTCATCGGTGACTACTTCGCGCCGAAGATGCGGCTCCCCGGCTCCGGCGGCGCAGCCGATTTCCTCTCGTACGCAAAGAAGACCATCCTCACCATGCGGGGCGGCGAGTTCGTGAACAAGCTCGATTACTTCACCTCTCCGGGATACCTGGACGGCGGCGACAGCCGGGACGCCTCGGGACTCTTCCCCAAGGGGTCGGGGCCGGTCATGCTGCTGACCACCAAGGGGGTGTTTCGGTTCGACGAAAAGACCAAGGAGCTCTACCTGGCCAAGGTCCACCCCGGGGTGAGCGTGGACAGCATCAGGAAGGATGTGCCCTGGGACCTGAAGGTGGCCGACGACCTGTCCGAGACCGACCGGCCCACGGATGAGGAGATCGACTTCGTCCGCCGCTTCGCCCCCACCGAGGCGGTGGGAAGAAAGCTCATGTACGAGCTGGGCCTGACGAACGCGTTCAACAAGGCCCTGGCGCGGGGGAAGTGAGACACACAGAGCAGGGAAGGGGGGTAACCCCCTTCCTTCCATGCTTTGTCTACGAACCGGTACGGATAAAATGCGGCATGTCCTGCGGGATCTCCATCACCAACTCCACGAACCCGCGGTAGGCACCGTCGACATACCAGGGGGACTGGTAGATGAATTTCCACTTCCCGTTCTTCTCGATGGTGTAGACGTTCGTCTGCCGCGCCTCCATGATGCGCTCGAGCTTATCCCGGGCAGGGCCCGGGTGGCAGTTCAGCAGGTTGGTCCCCAGCAGGCCCATCCCGCCCTGTTCGTCGAACATCCGCGCCGCGCGGTCGTTCATCTCGAGGATGACCCCCTTGTCGTCGCATACGGTGACTGCACCGGGAAATTCCTTGATCCATTCGTGATCGCTCATAGCTTACGTCCTGTTTTTTTCGCATGAGTGGCGGGAAACAAGCTACTGTTTTCAGGTCTGTCCCCACTTCTCCCAGTGTATATCATCAGGATCGAAGTTGTCCATGGGCCTGCATACCTCAGCGGGGTTTCCGAAAGGTGCCTCTGAAAAATTTCTCGGTTCTGGACTCAGAGGATGTTTGAAGGTATCCTGTATACATACAGCAAATCGATTGTGCAAAGGAGAACTCGGTCACGTGTCCGAGATGATGTGAGCCGTCCATGCTGCAGGCGAATATAAACGGAACCATGCTGGAATATCTCTGCGACGGGCCTGAGGTCGGCGAGGTGGTCATGCTCTCGAATTCCCTGGCCTCCGATCATTCTATGTGGAGGTATCAGGTCCCCTGCCTGGTCGAAGCGGGCTATCGCGTTCTTCGCTATGACAATCGGGGCCATGGTCGTTCCGCATCACCTCCCGGACCTTATTCCGTGGAGATGCTTGCCGGGGATGCCCTCGAGCTGATGGATCACCTCGGACTTGAGAAAGTCCATTTCTGCGGCCTGTCCCTGGGAGGCATGATCGGGCAGATGCTCGGGGCCTTCCACGGCGACCGCCTGGCTTCCTTGACCCTCTGTGCCACGGGATCGTACATGCCCCCGCCCGAACTGTGGGAAGAGCGAATCACAACGGCCCGGTCAAGCGGCATAGAGCCGCTGGCGGATGCCACGATTGACCGGTGGTTTACAAAGGCCGGTCAAGAGCGTCTCAGGGGAGACGTCGAGGAAGTGAGAAGAACCATCGTAACCACTTCCATCGAGGGATACTGCGGATGCTGCGCAGCAATCCGCGATATGGACCTGCGGGAAGCCATCCGCAACATTACGACCCGGACGATGATTATGGTCGGCGAGGAGGATCAGGGCACTCCGGTATCTGCAGCTGAATTCATTCATGAACGGATCGCATCGTCATCGCTCAAGGTAATCCCTGGTGCCGCCCATTTCCTGAACATGGAGCAGGCCGGTATCTTTAATGCCACCCTTCTTGACTTTCTTGATACCGGCAGGGCCGGTCAAACGTGAACGTGCAGCATGGCATGACAGCTTCAGAGAAGCTACTTCCTTGAATGACAGTATCCCCAGCTGAAAGATTGAACGAATACCCGCCAATACTTTATCGACAAGGGGTCAGTGTATAAAAATAACTGTCTCCTTTCCATCTATGCCATATCAGCTCACTAAGGACATGGAGTGGGGCATTGACAATATGGACAGATGAAAGAATAGGATCTAGTCGCAGAATTACCTGAGAGATCGTAAACCGCAAGGTCCCCGCTATAGGTACTGCCAGGGGCTGAGCCGCTTGAGTTGAGAACGGACACTGACCAGGATGAGCAACTGGGATCCGAAGATTCTCGTACACAAGATCTGCCATCAGAATGCCACAAGCCGCAATTCAGGTCTTCTCCCTGTGGCAAGGTCAAATATGATCCCACAGGTCCGCATACAGTGCCGGCCCACGACATCGTGTATTGGGCCGTGCAGTAGCAGAATGCATCAGGATCACAATTTCCCCATGTCTGCGCACAGGATGCAGACGTTATGCTTATGGACAACCCCTCGCTCGATGTTCCCGTTGTGAAGGACCAGACCGGACCTCCGGAGACTGTTGGGGGTAAGAGGTCGCACATGGTGTGTTTAGAGATGATCTGCCAGTAGTAGGTGGTATTCTGGCTTAACGCAGAAGGAGTATAGGAGGAAACGGTGACTTCCGCCACCAAGGGAGGCGGATACTCTGTCCCGAAATAAACGTTGTAGGAGTTGGTTTCCGAGGTCGCTGTCCAGGTCAGTACAGTACTCGTTGAAACACCTGTCGCTCCGTCAGTCGGTGAAGGATCGGATGGTATCCCGGGAGTAGCAGGGGAAATGACCGTTATGGAGGTCGACTGGCATTTCTGGGTGAATGCCGCATCGGTGACACAAACATCGAATGTATAGAGACCCTCAGGGGAAGAAGTAGCGCCCTCGATCAGACCACCGGCATTGACAAAGATACCTAAGGGCGGAGATCCTCCCATGGTGCCGAGATTGAAGGTATAAGGATATCCGGCTCCCCCGGCCAGGTTTTGTATCTGGTAGCTGAAATAGCTGCATCGCTCGATGAGGCCCAGGTATGAGGGGAGATCAAATGTGATTGGCGGATCATCCGACGGCAGTGTCACTTCAGGAATTGAGCTCACCTGGGTCGATGCCGCTGATTCGCCGGAGGAATATACTGCCGTAACAACGAAGTAGTAGGTTGTTCCGTTTGTCAGTCCTGTCAGGGTATAGGGAGAGTTCGCATGGGTGATCTTTGTGCCGTTTGACGGAGTAACACCACTCGTAGTGGACCAGTACAGATTGTAATACAGTGCACTTGATATAGCTGTCCATGAAACGGTTATCTGGCCATCTTTGGGTGTGATGGTAACTCCTGTCGGAGCTATTGGTCCGGACGGCGTACAGCTGACCTGTGATGATGGGACCGATTCACCTTGGTCATTCTCTGCTGTGACAACATAATAGTAGGTTGTTCCATTCGTAAGCCCCGTATGTAGGTAGGGGTTACTCACACCGGCTATCTTGGTGCCGGCAGCGGGTGTAACGCCGGCAGTGGTAGACCAGTACATGTTGTAGGAGGTAGCTCCCGGGACTTCCGTCCAGGCAATGGTTACACGACGATTCCCGGCTGCAGCGGTAACCCCGGTCGGTGCTGCCGGCGGTGGAGTCACTGAAGGCGTTGCACTCTGTGGAGTTGATGCGGCAGATTCACCGGCGGTATAAACAGCCGTGACCACATAGTAGTAGGTTGTGCCGTTGGTGAGGCCCGTATGGATGTAGGGAGAGGTCGCACCGGATATCTTGGTACCGCTGGCCAGCGTCACACCTGGGATAATAGACCAGTAAATGTTATAGGATACTGCACCTGGAGCATCTGTCCAGGTAATAGTTATATAGCCATTTCCTTCTGAGACGGCAACACCAGTCGGAGCAGTCAAGCCATTGTTCCCAGAAGATGTACCGCCTCCCCCTCCTCCACAAGAAATCATCAGCGTGGCGAAAACTACCAGTATTGCTAACCTCTTCATGATTTCCATGGGGATTCTCCTTCTCTTGCCCTCGAATCAGACTTCTCGGTGCCCGAGCATCCTGCCTTTGCCTGAAGTATACCTAATAACCAGCCCTGAAGATAGCAGGCATCTCGCGCGACCAGGACTAGAGATCACTGCGAGAACCATCAGGTCTTTCGGGGCATGAGAACCCAATGATTCTGCGCCTTCACCTAATACTGGATGGCCAGATCCAGATTGCCTTCATCGATTATCCTTATCTTCCTGGACTTGGCGGTGACCCGGTCTTCCATAGACTCTGGAATAACAGTCTGCACGCTTTTTCCACCCCTACTGTGCATGGAAATCATCACCGGCTTCATGTATCGTACATCCACAGGAGGACATGACCCATGAAAAGGGAGACCATCTGCGTACACGGCGGAACCTACCACGACAGCGCCACGGGAGGCATCAACACCCCCATCTTCACCTCCTCGGCCACCTCCTACCTCGATCGGGACAGGGCGGCCTACCCGCGCTACTTCAACACCCCCAACCAGGAGGCCGTGACGGCCAAGCTCTGCGCCCTGGAAGGGGCCGAGGACGGCATCCTGTTCAGCTCGGGCATGGCAGCCATGAGCACCGCCATCCTGGCCTTTGCCGGGTCGGGCGACCATGTGGTCCTCATGGACGAGCTCTACGGGGGCACGCACTCATTCGCCACCAGTGACTTCGACCACCTGAGCATCGCGTACTCGTTCGCAGCCACCAATGCCGGAGCCGTATGCGATGCCGTGACCGACAGGACCTCGGTCATTGTCATCGAGACGCCCACCAACCCGCTGCTCAGCGTGATCGACATCAGGAAGGTGGCCGATTTCGCCAAGGCCAGGGGCATCACCACCATCATCGACAACACCTTCGCCTCGCCCGTGAACCAGAACCCGTACCTCCTGGGCATCGATATCGTGGTGCACAGCGGCACCAAGTACATGGGAGGCCACAGCGACCTCTGCTGCGGGGTCGTGGTCGCTTCGAGAAAGAATGCGGAGCGTGTCCGCGCCCTGGCGAGGCACTTGGGCGGCAGCCTGAACGCCACCGAGTGCTACTTGCTGGAGCGGAGCCTCAAGACCCTGGCGCTGCGGGTGGAAAGGCAGTCGGAGAACGCCCGGATCTTAGCAGCCTTCCTGGACAGGCACCCCAGGGTGAAGCGGGTCTACTATCCCGGCCTGCCGGGCTTCCCGGGCCATGCCGTCGCCGCATCCCAGATGAAGGGCTTCGGCGGCATGCTCTCCTTCGACATCGACGAACGGCAGATCGAACCGGACCGCTTCGTTCGCCTGCTGAAGCTCGTCAGCCCCGCGGTGAGCCTGGGCGGGGTGGAGACCACCATCACCTCGCCGGCAGTGACCTCGCACGCCCCCATGTCCCCTGAAGAACGGGAACGCATCGGCATAACCGGCTCGCTGTTCAGGCTGTCTGTGGGCATCGAACATGCGGACGACCTCGTGGCGGACCTGGAGACGGCGTTGAAGGGGTGATCCCCTCCCCGGTGAAGGGCAGGCAGTACGATTATGCCGTCATTCCGGGGCGTAGGTACTCCCCTGAATGTCCCGCATCGGGACCTCGTTCAACTGTCTGAAAGTATGCTTGTTTTTATTCGGCACTGCTGAGCATATTATTAATATTTCCCGATAGTTATGTCCCATGGCACCCATTGACTTCGCGTGCCTTCCCCTTATTATTTATGCTGTCAGGAACTATAATTAAGGAGGGGTGCATGGACAAGATACTCAGGATAGACATGGGCGCAAAAGGCGGTCCACAGGTCAAGGTGGAAGGGCTCGGCGAGTATGCCGGCCTCGGAGGAAGGGCCATGACCTCATCCGTGGTCTTCAAGGAGGTTCCGCCGCTGTGCCATCCCCTGGGTGCGGAGAACAAGCTCGTCATAGCGCCCGGCCTGCTCAGCGGATCGAGCGCATCGATGTCGGGCCGCATCTCCGTAGGGTGCAAGAGCCCGCTCACCGGAGGGATCAAGGAGGCCAACTCGGGGGGGCAGGGGGCACAGGTCCTGGCGCGCCTCGGCTATGCCGCCGTCATCCTTGAGGGCAAGCCCGAAGGGGACGACCTCTACAAGGTCTTCATCAACAGGGACGGGGTCAAGGTCGAGAAGGACAACAGCCTGAAGATGTTGCCCAACTACGACCTCGTGGACAAAATGAAGGGCGTCTACGGTGACAAGATCACCTGCATCTCCATCGGCCCGGCGGGCGAGATGAAGCTCGGCGCCGCGTCAGTGGCCATCACGGACATCGAGGGTCGGCCGACCCGCCATGCGGGACGCGGCGGGGTAGGGGCGGTCATGGGCTCCAAGGGGGTCAAGGTCATCGTGCTCGACGATACCGGGCTGAAGAACCGCGAACCCAAGGACGCGGAGAAGTTCAGGGCGGCCAACAAGAAGTTCGTGGAAGGGCTCACCACCCACGCGGTAACAGGCCAGGCCCTGCCGGCCTACGGCACCAACGTGCTCACGAACATCATCAACGAGGCAGGCGGTTATCCCTCCTACAACTTCAAGGATGGACAGTTCGCCGGCGCATCCAAGATCAGCGGCGAGACCTTTGCCGACATCGAGACCAAGCGCGGCGGCAACGCCACCCACCCCTGCCACCGCGGCTGCGTGATCCGGTGCTCGGGCACGTATGTCGACAAGGACGGACACTTCGTATCGAAGCAGCCCGAGTACGAAACCGTATGGGCCCACGGCGGCGACTGCGGCATCGACGACCCTGACGCCATCGCGCAGATCGACTTCCTGGACGACAACATCGGCCTGGACACCATCGAGATGGGAGCGACCATAGGTGTCGCCATGCAGGCCGGCCTCGTCAAGTTCGGCGATGCGGCTGCAGCCATCGGGCTCATCAAGGAGGTGGGGAAGGGCACCCCATTGGGTAAGATCCTCGGGAGCGGCGCGGCGGTGACCGGGAAAGTCTTCGGCGTGGAAAAGGTGCCCGTGGTCAAGAACCAGGCATTGCCTGCCTATGACCCCCGGGCCATCCAGGGCATCGGCGTGACGTACGCCACCAGTCCCATGGGAGCCGACCATACCGCAGGTTACGCCATCGCAACCAATATCCTGAAGAACGGCGGATGGGTGGATCCCCTCAAGCCCGAAGGTCAGGTGGAGCTGTCCCGCAACCTCCAGATCGCCACAGCCGCCATCGACTCCACCGGCATGTGCCTGTTCATTGCCTTCGCCATCCTGGACCAGCCCGAGACCAATCAGGCGCTCATCAACCTGCTCAACGCCTTCTACGGATGGAACCTCACGGGCGACGACGTGACGGCCCTGGGCAAGAAAGTGCTCAAGATGGAGCGCGACTTCAACGCCAAGGCCGGGTTCACCAAGGAGCAGGACCGCCTGCCGCGTTTCTTCACCACCGAGAAGGTGGGCCCGCACAACATCACCTTCCAGGTCAAGGATGCGGAGCTCGATTCGGTGTTCAACTGGTGAGCATGCGACGGGGGGCGTGCCGGGACACGCCCCCGTCCCAACCATAGCCGCAACGGCACCCATGCACATAACGGTAAAACTCTTCGCCACGCTGCGCCGGGGACGCTTCGACCGGGAGATCCTTGACTGCCCCGGATCGACGAAGGTCCTCGACATCGTCACAAGGCTCGCCATCCCCGAGAAGCAGGCGGCCATCATCTTCATCAACAGCCGCCACGGCGGGCTCGACACCGAGCTCCACGAGGGGGACACCCTGGCCCTCTTCCCCCCTGTGGGCGGCGGCTGACATGGACACCCTTGCATCCTTCCTCCGTGCCCATTCCCGCGGGGACTGCATTCCCCTGGCCACCCAGAAGGGGGCGGCGAACCGGTTCCGCTGCGCCTTCGCCCGGGTGGAGGAGGAGATCCTGAAGCTCGGGCTCATGCCGGAGCGCTACCTGCGGAACCGGCAGACCATCACCACGGAGAAGCAGCTCAGGCTCCTGCAGAGCCACGTTGCGGTCATCGGCTGCGGAGGCATCGGCGGGTACGTCATTGAGGAGCTCGCGCGGACCGGCATCGGTACCCTCACGCTCATCGACCCGGACACCTTCGAGGAGCACAACCTGAACCGGCAGCTCCTGGCCACCCTGGAGTCGATCCACGAACCGAAGGTGGCCGCGGCTGAGCGCAGGGTCGCGGCGATCAATCCCGCGGTCACGGTGATAGCCCACCAGTGCGCCCTTTCCAGGGAGAACGGCCCGGATCTCATGGACGGTGCCCAGGTGGCGGTGGACGGCCTGGACGGCATACCCTCCCGCATGGTCCTGGCGGAGGTGTGTGAAGCCCTGAACATACCCCTCGTGCACGGGAGCATCGCCGGCTGGTACGGACAGTTGACCACCCAGTACCCCGGTGACCGCACCCTGCAGAAGATGTTCTCCGGCTACTCATCCGAGACGGGCATCGAAGAGACCCTGGGAAACCCTTCCTTCCTCCCGCCGCTGGTGGCGAGCATGGAGGCGGCAGAGACGGTCAAGGTGCTGCTCGGCGAGGGCACACCGCTGCGCTGCAGGCTCCTGTCCGTGAATCTCCTGGACATGGAGTTTGCGGACATCCCCATCAAG